>OCTW011615912.1_pt1 | contig 25994 bp, 19 predicted proteins | sample 1539671 | NCBI WGS metagenome assembly OCTW01 (sample SAMN02144230, study PRJEB22623) | gut metagenome | biome: sheep rumen | host: Ovis aries | place: New Zealand | reverse complement strand
TTTCTTAATGTCGGCCCGCGCCTAAAGAGGCCCAGCCTCTTTCAAGACGGCGCGACCACCGACGAAATCTTCGCGAAGGCTTCGCCTTTCAAGGCTCTTAGTTCGCGTTTCCTCTGGTCTATATTTCCCTGCATATTAAATGGTCTGTTTTTCTACTCTTTAACGGAAACGATGCTGGTATGTATGCAATATTGGCTATGTCTCTGATGGCGGCTCTGTGTGTGCATGTCTGTTTCGCAGTGTCTGTTATCTGTGCCTGCTGCTTTGTTGTTGCCTCTTGTTTTATGCTACATGGTTAGGTTTTTAGGGGCTGTAATCTGGGTTGAATATTTTTGCCAGGGATTTTGGGTATGAACCCTCGGGTATTTTTTCATGCTTCCTCAGAGTATTATATAATATAACCATGTTATTGACTTTATGATTGCAAAAGCAAATCCTGCATCTCCGTGACGGGAGTTGCAGGATTTGTCTTGCTGAGATGGGAGGATAGAAGCCACTTTGGCGTACCCTGCTTTTATTATATCCTGAACTGCTATTTCTTCTTGGTGGTTGTTTTCTTGGTGGTTGTTTTCTTCTTGGCAGTAGTTGCTTGTTTGGCAGCGGGTGCGGGTGTAGGTGGATTATAGTATTTCAGGGCCTCGGGCATCTCCTTCCGCAGGGCTGCTATGCGCTTTTCGTCGGAGGGGTGGTCGCTGAGCAGCTCGCTCTTCTTCTGACCTCCGCTGAGCTGTGCCATTCGCTGCCAGAAGGGGATGGCCACCTGGGGGTCGTAGCCGGCCATTGCGGCGAAGATGAGACCGAGATGGTCGGCTTCGCTCTCATTGTTACGCGAATACTTGAGGTTGGCGAAGTTGAAGCCCTGCTGGGCAACCTGCGAGATTATGCTGGCTGTGCCGCTTCCTACTCCGGCGGCCTGGGTGAGCACTGCGGTTCCTATCTTGGTGCCGTATTGCTGGCGTATTTTTTTTGACATTTGCTCGGCAGAATGCTTGGCTACGGCATGGGCTATCTCATGGCCGAGCACTATGGCAAGGCTGGCCTCGTCGTGGGTAACGGGCAGTATGCCTTCATAAACTACTATCTTGCCACCGGGCATGCAGAAGGCATTGACCTGATTGTCAGCCACAAGGTTAAACTCCCACTGGAAGTTTTGTATCTCGTTGGCATAACCATTGTCGCGGAGGAAGGTCTCCACTGCGGTGGCCAGTCGCTGGCCTACGCGCTTGACGAGTGCGGTGTTGTTCTGGTCGGTGGACACCTTGGAGCTCTTCATATACTCCTGGTATTGTTGCGTGCTGAGACTGAGTATCTCTTTGTCGCTTACTAGTAGGTGGGTCTTGCGCCCGGTGATGGGCACTGTGTTGGTGGTTCCACATGATGCTGCCAGCAGCATCAGGGCAAGTAGGGAAAAGATAATCTTTTTCATAGGGAATAGGTAAAGGTTATAGGTTATTGGTTATAGGTTATAGAAGCCAAGTCCGGAAAGTAATTTTCAATTATCAACTTTCAATTATCAATTTACTAACTCGCCTGCGAAGTTACATATTTTTTTCTTTACGTAGTGAAAAGTCGCGAACAACTTTATTTGTCAGCTTGGCAGCCCCGCGCAGGTTAAGATGGTCGGCATCATAAAAGTCGGCGGGCGTGAAGTCGGGGTCGGTCCAATAGTTGCGATATTCTATTGAGGGGTGCCGTTGCATTATGCGGCGGAGCACGCTGTCGTTGACTGCTATCTGTCGCTTCAGGCAGTGGGCTCGGAATGACGGTGACGTGGGTGTGGTGATGAGCAGTAGCCTGATGCTGCGTCGGTCGCAGTATGTGGCTATGCTGTCAAGCATTTGTGTGCAGAGGGGTAGCGAGTGTTGGTCGGGGTAGGTGTTTTCTGCTGCTCTCTGCCGCCCGTTGTCTTTGCCTTGCTCCAGTAGCGAAGTGTTGGCATATGATGTGCCGAATCCAAGGCTGTCCCACGTGAGCTGGCCATGCCGCCACAGGCTGCTGAGTTTTTCCTTGAAGGATGCGACGTGAAGGCACTCCAGTCCATATATTGATAATGGCGAATGGATGTCGCAGTCCATATATAGCCGGTAGCGTACGGCCCAATAGCGTAGGCGTGGCTCGCTCTCCAGGTCCTCGAAGAGTGACTGATAGCTGAATGGCAGCACCACGTTCTTGAGCCGAGGCAGTGGGTAGTGGGTCAGTTCGTACCAGTCGTAGCGGTAGGGTTGTGTGGGCAGTGCCATCGAGAATGTGTTAGGCCCCATGGCTGTAGGGTTAAGGCCATAGAAGCAATGGCTGCTGCCCAGGATAAGTGTCTCCACCTCCTGTGAATGGCTGAGCATCCATTGATGCTTGAACCGTGCAGGGTTGGGCATGGAGCGTACATAGGCCTCGCCTGCTGTTATCAAGGCAAGGATTATGATGGAGAAGGTTAGCGTCTGCCGAATAAATATCTTCATTGCTTACACGTTTGCAGAAAAGGGTTTAAGAGTTTAATCATTTGAAGGAGATAGAAGTAGATAGATGGAGTTATGCGTCTTCGACGCGGAGATAAAGGACGATAGTCAGGACTAATGTCTTATATCTCCTTATATCTTCTTTTAACTCCTTATAACTCCTTTCTTAACGGTTGAAGAGTTTAAGAGTTTAAGAATTGAAGAATGGAAGTTCAACTTTTTAATTTTTTAATTTTTCAATTTTTTAATTTTATAATAGGCTGAAATGGTCGACGTGGGCTAAAACTGGAAGTATATGAATTGCACCTGCTGTCCTCCAAACAGGAGGCAGGCCATGAACATTATTATATATATGGTATATCTGACTGATTGCAGTCGCCAAATTCCGCGGTCGGCAAATTGGAACGGATGGGCATACTGACGCGTCAGCCATTCAACACTGAATAGCACGACTATATATAGCAACGGCATTCGCGAGGCTGTGGTGCTCCAGCCGCCCTCCATGCTAAACATCCGTTGGAAGAAACGCAGCCCATCGCCAACTGTTGGATTGCGGAAGAAAATCTGGCTCAACACAAATACGGCAATAGTTATCAGCCAGTTTATCCATTTAGGCATGTGCTGGGCGGCTTTTTTGGTAGTGACATTGAAGAATCCGTTCCACGTGCCCCATGCTATGAAGCTCCAGTTTGGGCCGTGCCAAAGTCCGCTCAACATATAGAGAACGAAGACGTTGAAGTAATGCCTCACGGCACTGCACCGGCTGCCACCCAGCGGGAAATAGACGTAGTCGCGTAGCCAGCTCATCAAGGTCATATGCCATCGGCGCCAGAACTCGCGTATGGTGGTGGCAAAGAAGGGGTGGTTGAAGTTGGTGGAGAGTCGTATGCCAAACAGGCGGGCAGAGCCTATGGCCATGTCGGAGTAGCCGGAAAAGTCGCAATAGACTTGCACCGTGAATGCCAGCAGGCCAATTATCAGGTCGGCAGACCCTAGGCTCTGATAGTTGCCAAATACATAGTCGGCCACGGGGGCGCAGTTGTCGGCAATAAGCATCTTTTTCATCAGTCCCCACAGGAAGAGTCTCAGGCCGTCAACAGCGTCATGATATTTAAATGTTCGCGCGCGGGAAAATTGAGGCAGCAGGTTGGCGCCGCGCTCAATGGGGCCGGCAACCAGCTGCGGGAAAAAACAGACGAAACTAAGGAAATGCTCCAGGCTGCGGGCTGGCTGTAGCTGGCGACGATAGACATCAACCACATAGGCTGTGAGCTGGAAGGTGTAGAAGCTGATGCCTATGGGTAGTATGAGCCGCAGGGTAGGGATGTCTGCATTGATATTGAGCAGACTGAACAGCATGGCCAGATTATCAGCGAAGAAATTGAAATACTTGAATACTGCCAGCAGGCCGATGTTGATGAGTATGGCGGCGAGCAGCCACGCATATCCGGGATGCCTTTTGCTCTCTGACTTATTGCGGCTTTCTCCAGCCTTATGGATGGCTATGCCTATATAGTAATTGGCTATACAGGTGGCAATCATCAGCAGGAGGAAACGCCAGTCCCACCAGCCATAGAAGAAAAAGCTCGCTGCAATAATCACCCTGTTTTGCCAGCGCAATGAGCGCAGACTCCAATATAGGGTAAAGACTATGGGCAGAAACAGCAAGAATGCCAGCGAGCAGAACAGCATGGATAATCCTCCTATTTAGGATTAAGAGTTTGTGAGCGAGGAGTTTATGGCATCAAATGATAGCTGTGAGAGAGTCTTTATATTCTCTGCGCCTTGTGCCTCAGATTGTATAGGCTGGTGAATGGTAAGACTCATTCTATGGAAGCAGACGAAGTTGAACCCCTTGGTGCGGGGCAACACCTGGAAGGAGCCGTTAATGGTAATGGGCACTACGGGCAGCTGCAGCTCGTCAGCCAGCATAAAGGCCCCCTTGCTGAAAGGGCGCATCTGTCCGGTGAAGGTGCGTGTGCCTTCAGGGAAGACCATCATAGACATACCGTCTTGCAGGGTGCGGCGTGCATCGCGGATTGTTTCCTTGATACCATGCTGCGAGCCTCGGTCCACAAAGATGAAGTCAGCCGTTTGGCAAGCGAATCCAACGAGAGGGATTTTCTTTAGCGACTTTTTCATCATCCATTTGAAGTTGCGATGCAGGAATCCGTAGATGAGAAAGATGTCCATTGCCCCTTGATGGTTGGCAACGAATACGTAAGACGCCTTGGGGTCAAGATGCTCGCGGCCTTCCACTTTTATGGGTAGCAGAAGCAGTCGGCAGGTAAGCCAGCTCCATGCCCTGCCAGGGTAGTAGCCCCAAAAGCGTGAACCGCCAAGGGTGCAGCCTATTATCGTGGTCAGTGCCGTAATGATTGTTGCTACGATAAAAATTGGCAGAAATATAATCAGTTGATAAATCTTGTAGAAAAACATAGTGAATGTGAATGCTTAACTTTTTAATTTTTTAACTTTTAACTTTCAAAGTTATGACGCATACTTCGCTCCATGCCCCGAAGCGGAAGGGCACAGCTCCCAGGCCGAGGCCGATGCTTACCACTATGCTGCGGTCGCCGTCATAGTATTGACCGCCCCACTCGCGATAGACCCATGATGCCGGGCTCCATTGGCCAAGCTTAAACTGCATGCCATGAGTATGGCCGGCCAAGGTGAGTTGCGCATCCGTTTCTCTCAGCACTGCGCGTCGCCAGTGGCTGGGATCGTGGGTCATGAGTATCTTAAAGAGCGGCTTGCCATTGGCGGAGGTGTCAGGCAATCCCATGAGGGCCTTTGGCAGGTCTGCCAGTTGAGGGAATGGTGGCTTGCCGTCGTTCTCTACTCCTATGAGAGCTATCTCGGCGCTGTCTCGGCGCAGCAGGGTGTTCTCATTGCGCATCAGATGCCAGCCGCATTCCTTCTCCAACTCCACCAGTTGGCTAATATCGGCCAGCTGTTCTTGTTTTTCTTCAAAGTTACGGTATATGGCATAGTCGTGATTGCCGAGGATGGAGTACACTCCGCAGGGGGCTGTAAGCCGCTTGAGTTGCTGCTTGAACGGCAAAGCCTCCTTAGACTCCATATTGACCAGGTCGCCGGTAAAGAGGATGATGTCGCCCTGCTGCTCCAGCGTCTTGTCGATAAGCTGGGCTACGCGTGCAGTGTCGTTGCCGTAGGTGCCGAGGTGGAGGTCTGAGATGTGGACAATCCTGAATCCGTCAAACTCCTCGGGCAGATCTTTGCTGGCGAAGGAGTATTCCTTGACCTCAATACGTTTGTTTCCAATCATGTATGCCATAACTGTAATTATTAGGGTGAATGCGGCCAATACTATGCCAAGGCATGTCATGGCGTGACTCATAATTTTTATTCTCTTGAAGAGTGAGGACAGCAACCCTCCAATGCTTAGTGCCAACTGCGATATGCTGACAACCAGCCATAGGTGGAAGAAGAGGTGTGACAGCCACTCGGGGCGACCGGTGCGAAATCCGTAGGCAATATACCATAACGTACCGATAACCATCAATGCTATAAATACCCAATAGATATAGCGCCATCGCCTCAGTTTGGGTCTGCGGCGCAAGTATCTGAAGTGAAGGTATGTTGCCGGCAGTATAAGCAGCAACATTAGTACGATTGTTATTCTTATGAAAAGAGACATTTTTCTTCGAGTTCGCTAGTAGCCCTCAGTATTTCAGGTTTTATGAGAAGTAAACCGCATCGCCGTGGAAGTCAGAAGTTTCCTCTAAGGAAACGCTTCACCTTTTGCAGGGGCAGTCCCCGGCGCAGTGCATAGTCGCTGAGCTGAACACCGTCAATGGGGCCTACGGTAAAGTATCTGGCCTCAGGGTGAGCAATCATCAGTCCGCTGACTGAGGCGCTGGGTAGCATCGCACCGTTTTCTGTCAGAGAGATTCCTATCCGGTCCATGCCTATCAGCAGCGAGAGTATGAAGTTGATGCTCTGGTCGGGCAGTGAGGGATAGCCTATGGCAGGGCGAATGCCCTGATTACGCTCGCGCAGCAGGTCTTGGATAGTCAGATTCTCCTCTGGGGCATATGCCCATATAGTCTTGCGTACCACCTCATGCAGGCGGCATGCCGCTGCTTCGGCCAGGCGGTCGCATAGCGTTTGAGTCATTATCTGTCCGTAGGCGTCAGCCGTATGGCCGTGCCCCGGACAGTAGTTAGCTGACGTGGCAAATACGCCTATCCTGTCAGCAGCCGTGCCGTGCTCCAGCGGACGGATAAAATCGGCCAGGCACAGGCAGGGCCTGCCGGGTAAGGTATGCTGCTGGCGCAGGCAGGGCACTACCACCTGCTTGCCGTCATCAGCCGTTATCAGTATGTCGTCGCCCCGTGAGCCTGCGGCAAAGAGCCCTGCCAGTCCCCTGATGTTGAGCACCTGGCTGTCGCCGAGTACCTGTAGCACCTGCGCCGCCTCCGACAGCAAAGTCACAGCCTCGGCAGACTCGGCCGGCACCTTCCAGGCGTGAAGGAAGTAAGTCCAGTCTATGTAGGGCGTCAGCTCTGCTACGCTATACCTAAATTCATGCGTCATGGCGGAATATTACCTGTTGAGCGGCACGCTTGGCGGCCGTCAGGCCGCCAAGCTTGAACACCGTGACACCGTTGCATATAGTCTGCTCCACCTGCCAGCGGGTCTGCATGCCGCTGTAGGGAGTCCAGCCACATTTGCTGACCACGTCCTTGTTCGTGACAGTGTGCGGTTCGTCCAGGTGGCGGACAATCACAAGGTCCGCTTTCATGCCTCGGCGTATAAAACCGCGTTGCTGCACACCGAAGTAGGTGGCGGGATGATGGCACATCAGCTCAGCCACCCGTGGCAGCGTGAGCCAGCCCTCGTCAGCCATCTGCAGCATCATCGTCAGCGAGAATTGCACCGACGGCATGCCCGAGGCCGCCTTGAAGGCACCGCCCTGCTTTACTGCCATCTCGTGGGGAGCATGGTCAGTAGCTATGCAGTAAACTCCGCCGTTGCCAAGGGCCTGGCGCAGCGCCAGGCGGTCAGACTCATTCTTGATGGCAGGATTACACTTTATCAGAGCGCCAAGACGGGCATAATCCTGGCAGCAGAACGTCAGGTAGGACGGGCAACACTCAGCCTTGACATTAGCATGAAGGGCAATCTCCTCCAGTTCAGCCGCCGTCGATACGTGAGCTATCATCAGCCGGGCCCCGTGGCCCTCTGCCAGGGCAATGGCCTTGCGCGTGGAGCTGAGGCAAACCTCAGAGTCCCTTATTTGCGAGTGCAGTTCCACACCCGCATCCTCGCCCGTCACCTCCATTACGCGCGCAGCATTAGCCCTAATCATCTCCGCGTCCTCACAATGGGCCACAATAGGCAGGCCCCTCTTCGCTGCTAGGGCGAAAATCTCATGGAGCGTGCAGTCGTCGCTAACAAGCAAGTTGCCCGTAGAGGCCCCCATAAACACCTTGATGCCCGGCACCATCGAGGCGTCAATCATGCTCAGCTCGTCAAGGTTGTCATCAGTAGCACCAATGAAGGCCGCATAGTTAATAAGGCATCTCTCATGAGCCAGGGCCAGCTTCTCACGCAGCGAAGTCCTGTCCGTAGTACCGGGCAGCGTGTTGGGCATGTCAAACACAGTGGTCACACCTCCCGCGGCAGCCGCATGGCTCTCGCTCTCAAAGTCACCCTTCTCCGTAAGCCCCGGCTCACGGAAATGCACGTGCTCGTCTATTACGCCGGGAAAGATATAGATATCAGGCGTCAGTGCAGCAGAGCCCGCATCCACCTCTTCAATGTCCGCAATCACATCGCCGTCAATCTCTATGCTGCCGCAAAAGACACGACCCTCGTTGACAATACGTCCGCTGACAACCCTCCGCATCACATTACTCCTTTTTCCTCTTAAACTTTCCGCGAATGCTGTCCCATTTAAGGCGGATAACCCCAAACATTGCCTCACCAAAGATGCCGCCGCTCATCTTGCTGGTGCCCAGCTGGCGGTTTACAAATACTACCGACACCTCCTTGATCCTGAACCCCAGCTTGTAAGCCGTAAACTTCATCTCAATCTGGAAGGCATAGCCTTTAAAGCGGATATTGTCCAGGTCAATAGCCTCCAGCACCTCGCGGCGGTAGCACTTAAAGCCCGCCGTAGTGTCGTGAATCTTCATGCCCGTGACAAAGCGCACATACTTGCTGGCATAATAGCTCATCAGCACTCGTCCCATAGGCCAGTTGACGACGTTTACTCCACTTACGTAACGGCTGCCGATGGCCAGGTCATAGCCCTCGTCATGGCATGCGGCATAGAGGCGTGGCACATCTTTGGGTGAATGACTGAAGTCCGCATCCATCTCAAAGACATACTTGTACTGCTCACGCTGCAGAGCCCACTTAAACCCCGCAATGTAAGCCGTGCCCAGACCCAGCTTGCCGCTGCGTTCCATCAGGTGGAGCCTGCTTTCAAAGGGCTGCTCAGTTTGCATCTGTTTTACTATGGCAGCTGTGCCGTCAGGTGAACCGTCGTCAATGACAAGGATGTCGTAAGAGCCGCCGAGGTCAAAGATTGCCGTGATGATATTGCGGATGTTCTCTTTCTCGTTGTAGGTAGGAATGATAATAATGCTGTCTGACTGCATAATACACCTAAGTTATGATTAACGCAAGGCAAAGTTAGTGCAAACGGAGTGAATGACAAAAAAAAAGGCATGGTTTTTGTTATTACAAGGTATAGTTTGGATTGAGTTCTTCTTGTATAATTACAGAAAAGCTGTAACTTTGCTTCCGTAACAGAACAAATAAACTTTTTTATACTATGGCTTACAATAGAGAATACACTCCTGATTTCATTACCGAGCTGGGAGACAATGAAATCTTCGTCTTCGGCAGTAATTTGGCGGGCGCTCATGGCGGCGGTGCGGCACGTCTGGCCTACAACCGTTTTGGCGCAGTGTGGGGACAGGGCGTTGGCATGCAGGGACAGAGCTACGGCATACCCACCATGCATGGCGGCGTGGAGGATATACGCCCCTATGTGGATGAGTTTGTGGCTTATGCCAAGGCCCACCCGGAATATAAGTTCTTGGTAACGCAAATAGGCTGTGGCATAGCAGGCTTCAGCGCCAGGGAGATGGCTCCGCTGTTCAGTGGTGCAATCGATGTGGATAATATCATTTTGCCAAGGAAGTTTGTTGATGTTTTGCAAAACTAATGGTATGAGAAATCTTATCGTATGCCTGATTGGCTGGATGGTTGCCGCTTCGGCATGTGGGCAGAAAAACTATGACGACGCCGAGGTGGAAGCTTTTGCCGCCATTGTCGCCCAGCACGATGTCGTTGTGGTGGATGTTCGCACTCCGGCAGAGTTTGCCGAAGGACACATCTTGAATGCTGTTAACATTGATGTGAGGCAAGACGGATTCATGGAGAAAGCCCGTGTGCTGCTTCCCAGAGAGCTGAGGCTGGCCATCTATTGCCGCAGCGGCAGAAGGTCTGCTGAGGCAGCGGCCATGTTGGCTGATGCCGGCTACAGGGTGGTTAATCTCAGCGGCGGCATCACGGCGTGGACGGATGCCGGCAATGCTGTCTCCTTGGACAACCACGAGATAGACGTCTTTGTCACCAAGGGCGGCAGAATGGTGCGCATGCATACCCTTATGCACGCCAGCATACGTATGGAGTATGACGGCAGGGAGATAGCTGTTGACCCCGTGCGCAAGCTGGGTGACAGGACTGTTGACTATTCAGCATTGCCTAAGGCTGACTATATTTTTGTAACCCATGAGCATTTTGACCATTTCGACAAGGGGGCCATCAGCCTCCTCACTGATGACCATACGAGGCTGATCACTAATGGCCGGTGTGCCGATATGCTGGAACTCCCCGACGGTCAATGCCGAAGGCATCGCGAGCAGCTCGCCAGTGGTCGCGCCACGGCGCGGGCTGGCAAAAAAGAACTGCGAGAGCGAAGCGGCAAATGCGAGGTAACAGTGATGGCTAACGGCGATACTGTCCGCTTGGCCGATGATATCAGCGTGGAGGCCGTGGCAGCTTATAATATCACCGACGGCCATCAGCAGTTTCATCCCAAGGGTCGCGATAATGGATATATCCTTACCCTGGATGGGCTGAGGATATATATAGCTGGTGATACTGAGGATATCCCGGAAATGGAGGATTTGGGGCAGATAGACATTGCATTCCTGCCGTGCAACCAGCCTTACACGATGACTCCCGCGCAGATTGTTAAGGCAGCCAAGACAGTAAAGCCGCGAGTGCTCTTTCCCTATCATTTCGGTCAGACTGACATGGGCAATATCCCCACAGAACTTAAGGACCATGGCATAGAGGTGAGAATCCGCCACTATGAGTAAATAATTGCTCAAGCCCCTGCCACGGGAGCTTGAGATTCATAATTGACTTGCAATGGCAAATTGTGGCAAATGATGTATGACCGTACGTTTCATACGCTCATCCACTCCGTCGGTGGATTAATGTTTCGCACTTCATTTGTCAGACTTTCCTACAATTTCTACGAGAAGCTGTGATTTTATTGCGAGGAGATTGGACTTTATTGCGAAGAGAAAAAATTTAATCGCGCCGAAATGGTCAGTTTCGGCGCGATTAAATTTGACTTCGGCGCGATTAGATTTCGGCTCGGCGCGATTAAAAAAGGCCTCTTCGCTATTATCTGCTCCCAGTGTGGGGCGGTTGGCGATTGTTGGCTGACGGTCAGTTATAGTGACTCCATTGTGCTCTGCAAATAGACGGACATACCGATTCCGAACAGTACTGACAATAGCATAATCGCGGCAAAGAGTAAGAGTATGGCGAGCAGGGAATAGAGGATGGTGCGCCACCAGCTGAAGCCGCTGAACTGCTTGAGGGCGATGAGCGCCGTGAGGTGGAAGGCCATCTCTATGGTGTCGGGTACGCAGAAGAAGTCGCATGCTATGGAGTAGATGGACAGCATGTTGGCAACGTAAACTAGCGCCACCAGCAGCTCGGAGTATCGCAGGTCAGGAATGGCCGGGCTTTTTCGGAAGAATATATATAGGAAGACTGACAGGACCACCAGGGTGCACAGCATGAATATGCTCATGTAGCGCTCATAGTAATCCCATAGGTTCAAGAAGAATTTGGTAGTCTTCTCATTTATCTTCTCTGTGATAATCTTGGTTTGCCGCATTTCCTCCGAGTCGGCCTCTTCGTCATTATATTCGATTGATACTATGGGCTTTTCCTTGAAGGCTTGCTCAAAGCCCTGCTGCTGGTCGCTTATGGCGTTTGTTCCCTTGATATTCCAGCCATGGGCAACGAGCAGTGACAGGGCCGCCAGCAGAAACATCATCTTGAACGGCGGGAAGTATGCCATCTGCATGCCGCGCAGATAGTCACGAATCATATAGCCCGGGCGCAGCAACAGGTCGCGCAGGGTGCGGAACATGCTCCTGTTGCCCAAGCCCCATACGTCAATAAACAGCAGCAGGGCTTGCTTGAAGGAATATCTGCCTATCCTGCCGGACTGACCGCAGCGAGGACAGTAGTTGCCGCGAAACGGAGTGGCACATGTGGGGCACACGTGCTCTTCATCAGCCATTTCTGCCACTTGGTACGGGCGTTGTTGCCAATCACGGAATCTGCGGTATTTCTCCTTCCAGGATGACATCGGTGTCTATTAATGCTTAAAGTGACTCCAGCATTCGCTTGAGGACGACGGTGGCGGATATCTCGCGATTGGCGGCTTCGGGTATGACGATTGAGGTGGGTGCCTCGATGACGTCGTCGCTGACTATCATGTTGCGTCGCACGGGCAGGCAGTGCATGAAATAGGCATCGTTCGTGAGAGCCATGTGGTCGGTGTCCACCATCCAGCTCATGTCTTTGCTCAGCACTTTGCCGTAGTCGGCGGGGCGTGTTACGCCAGGGCAGCTCCAGTTTTTGGCATAAACGAAGTCGGCGCCGGTCATGGCTTTCTGCTGGTCGTACTCGGGCTGCAGGTCGCCCACGAACTGGGGATCAAGCTCGTAGCCCTTGGGGCAGGTATAGATGAAGTCAACATTGGCGGCCAGCATCCACTGAGCGAAGCTGTTGGGCACCGCCTGTGGCAGGGCCTTGGGGTGGGGAGCCCATGTCATCACGACCTTGGGGCGCTCCGTCCTTTTGTATTCCTCAATGGTGATGAGGTCGGCCAATGCTTGCAGGGGGTGGACGGTGGCGCTCTCCATGGAGAATACGGGCTTGCCGCTATGCTCTATGAACTGGCGCAGGATGCTCTCGCTGTAGTCTGCCTCGCGATTGTCAAGGTGGGCAAAGGTGCGCACGCCGATGATGTCGCAGTAGGAGCTCATCACGGGTATGGCCTCCAGCAGGTGTTCGCTCTTGTCGCCGTCCATCACTACGCCGCGCTCGGTCTCTAGTTTCCATGCTCCCTGGTTGATGTCGAGCACCATGACGTTCATGCCGAGGTTGATGGCGGCTTTCTGGGTGGAGAGGCGTGTGCGCAGGCTGTTGTTGAAGAATATGAGCAGCGCGGTCTTGTTGTGGCCGAGGCTCTGATGCCTGTAGCGGTCGCGCTTGATTTCGGCGGCTTCGGCCAGAGCCTGACTGAGGTTGCTGAGGTCGCTGGGATAGAGAAATGTGTTCATCATTTGGTCTAACTCATTAACTTCTAATGTCTGACTTCTTTTGCCACCGGTTCGCCAAGCCAGCGGGAGAGGGTGGAGAGTATCTCGTCGCGTTGTTGGGGGGGCATGTTGTTGATGCGAGTGGCATGGGAGCCTCGTGGGGCGATATATACCTTGAGGTTTTCCTTGTGGTATTTTTTCAGCCATGTCACGCCGGCGGCGGTCCAGGGGTCAACCTCGCCGTAGATACATATCATTTGAGGGTCGTTTTTCTTCAGATACTTGGTGATGTGCCTTGACACGGTCTTATCGAACTTGATGTTGCGCAGCTCGGGCGGCAACATCACATCGCGCAGGTAGTGCTTGGCTGACTTGATGGACAGGTAGGGCTTGAAGGGCTTGATGTCGTAGCCGTAATAGCCGAGCTCGCGGTAGGCCTGGGCAAAGAACTCAGTGTTGCCAGTGGTGCTGAAATAGTCGGGGCCTACGGCCTTGATGAGGTAGTTGACCAGCTCATTGTCGGTTGCCGTGGTCTCGGGGATTTCGGTAACGGACTTGCCCCACTGCCAGAACGAGAAGCTGTACTCCAGCACGCAGTAGTCGAAGATGTCTTCAATGGGTATGTAGAATTTGTAGCCTTTGTCATCGCAATATTTTGTGAATGCGGGCATGAGGGCGGCTTTCCTCTTGAGTACCTCCAGCTGGAAGTTCTCAATGGTCTTACGCTCGGCCGCTGTGCCTACCTGGCGCAGAAACGGCTCGTGGCGGCCGTCGATTACTGCATAGCATACGGGGCCTACGTAGGGCACGGATACGTCAACGTCGTTGGGGTAGTAGGAGCGGTATTCCATGCAGGTTTCGCCTCCCTTGCTGATGCCTGTACTTATCCACTTGCCAGGGTAGAGGGCCTTGAGGGCGCTGACTACCTCGTGCAGGTCGGCCATGGCGTCTTCGTCGCGTAGGTACTGCCAGTCGCAGGGCTCGGGCTTCGACTCCTGAAAATAGCGGTGCTCTACAAAGACTATGTTAGTGTTGAAATAGGTTGAGAGCTCATTGTTGTAGCGCGGTCCGGCGGCATAGCCGGCGCCGTAGCCTTCGGTAACTACTAGGGTGGGGCGGTCAAAACCGCGGTGCATCACAATGACGCGCTGAGTGAAGGTACCCTTGGAGGGGTTTTGGTGGCTCAGCGGCTGTCTTACCTTTAATATATAGCGGCTGTCGAAGCCTGCCTCGTCTGTCACCTCAGTGGCTGAGACCACATTGCTGAGGGCTGCCAGCTTCTGTTCTATCGCCTTGTCGGCCATGGCGCATACTGATGCCAGCAGAAGCACCAGTAATATCTTCATGCTTTTCATGGGGATTGTGTCTTTTTGTGGTGTAATAGATGCTATGGGCTCTATGGTAATGTGCTGTTACTTCTTGTTGAGGGCGTTCTCTATCTGGGCAGTGATTTCCTCGTCGCCGGGGTAGCCGCCCATGGCAATGTTGTCATAAACGTGCTGGCCTTTCTTGTCGGCTATATAGTAGGTGGGGATGCCCCTGACACCCAAGTTCTGCAGCAGGCCGTTAAATTCCTTGTCGGTAAGGCGGTAGTGGTAGCCTTTGATGTCGGGAATGGTCTGCTGCCATTTTTGGATGGGCGATGTCTCGCCGGTGATATAGACGAAGGCTACGGGCTTGCCGCTGGCGAGATAGCTATCTTTGATGGGGTCTATCTGTTGCATGGCGTACATGCAGGGGCCGCACCATGTAGCCCAGAAATCAATGACCACCACCTTGCCCTTAAACTCGCCGATGATGGTCTTGAGAATGTTGTCAACTGGGATGCCGGCGGGCAGGGTCTTAACTACTACGGAGTCCTCCTTCTCTGTCTTTTCGGTGGGGGCAGCGTTGCCGGTGGAGGGCTGAGGCTGCTTGGCGCAGCTGCTGAGGCTTACCATAAAGGCCGCCATGACTATAAACAGTGTCTTCTTCATAATGCTTATTATTTTTAATCTTTCAATCTTTTAATCTTTTAACTTTCAATCTGTTGTTTATTGTTTGTTGGCCAATTTGATGAGGTACTGCCCGTACTCGTTTTTCTCCATTGGCTTGGCGGTGCCGAGCAGCTCGGTTTGGCTGATCCATCCTTTCTCGAAGGCAATCTCTTCAAGGCAGGCTATTTTTTGGCCAGTGCGCTTCTCAATCACCTCGATAAAGGTAGATGCCTCACTTAGGCTTTCGTGGGTGCCGGTGTCGAGCCAGGCAAAGCCGCGCCCCATGGTCTGCACGGCCAGCCGGCCCTGACGTAGATACTCCTGGTTGACTGTGGTAATCTCTAGTTCGCCGCGGGCACTGGGCTTGATGGTCTTGGCTATCTGCAGTACATCGTTAGGGTAGAAGTACAGGCCCACCACAGCGTAGTTGCTCTTGGGGTGCTCGGGTTTCTCCTCTATCGACACACACTGCTTATTGCTGTCAAACTCTACCACGCCGTAGCGTTCCGGGTCGTTGACGCGATAGCCGAATACGCAGCCGTTATTCTCCTGCTCCACTATGCTGACGGCATGATGCAAGAGCTCCTCCAGACCGCTGCCGTGGAAGATGTTGTCGCCCAGCACCAGACAGACGGATTCGGAGCCCACAAACTCCTCGCCGATAATGAATGCCTGAGCAAGGCCGTCGGGTGAGGGCTGCTCGGCGTACTCAAAGTGTACCCCGTAGTCGGAGCCGTCGCCCAGCAGCCTGCGAAACGACGGCAGGTCGGTGGGCGTGGAGATAATCAGGATATCCTTGATGCCGGCATGCATCAGCACCGAGATGGGGTAATAAACCATCGGCTTATCGTAGATTGGTATCAACTGCTTGCTGATGCCCTTGGTGATAGGGTAGAGGCGTGTGCCGCTACCGCCTGCTAAAACAATGCCTTTCATTTTTGCTAAGTTTTTATGTTTGTCGTGCAAATGTAGGTAAAAAAAAGCATTCAAAGCATAGCTGGGAGGAAAAACATGCATGTTTGCAGGGTGTTTCCACCAAATATTACTATATTTGCAGTCAAATAACAATAACCTTTGATTATCGAGAATCTGATAGGCTATCCCTTAACGAGCCCCCTCTTATCCTCTTGCAGGGGGCTCTCAAACCTTAATGTTTATTGGCTTAAATTTTTTAAACAACTATAGCAATGAGAAAACTTATTTCTATTCTTGCCCTGCTGGCAGTGTGTGCCTCGCTGTCAGCCATCACCAAGGACGAACAGGCACTCTATGACCTGGTGGAGCGCATTGCTCCGCAGCACAAGTCTAACTTTGTATTCAAGCAGAAGAAACAGAAGATCGAGACCTATACCGTGCATGCCAAGGGCGGCAAAGTGGTTATCACCGGCAGTAATGCACAGTCAATGGCTGTTGGGCTCAACTACTACTTGAAATACTACTGCCACACCACCGTCAGCTGGCTGGTGTCGAGTCCCGTGGAGATGCCGGCCGTGCTGCCCTCCGTCAGCAGGTTTACTCAGACGGCACGATGCGACAACCGCTTCTTCCTCAATTATTGCACCTACGGCTACACCATGCCCTGGTTTACCTGGGCAGACTGGGAGCGCCTTATCGACTGGATGGCCCTCAACGGAATCAATATGCCGCTGGCCAACACCGGCGCTGAGGAGATTGCCTACCGCGTATATACCAGTCTCGGTATGAGCGACGAGGAGACGCGCTCATTCTTTACCGGCCCGGCTCATCTGCCCTGGCACCGCATGAGCAATATTGACAAGTGGCAAGGACCGCTGCCACATAGTTGGCTTAAGGGCCAGCTGGAGCTACAGAAAAAGATTGTGGCTCGTGAACGTGAGCTCGGCATGAAGCCTATCCTGCCAGGATTCTCAGGACATGTGCCTGGAGCACTGCGCACTATTTTCCCCAACGCCAAAATTAGCAAACTGCAGAATTGGGCTGGATTCCGCGACGAGACAAGCTGCTATTTCCTCGACCCGCAGGACAGCCTCTTCTCAGAGATTCAGCACCGGTATATCAAGGAGGTCATCAAGGAGTTCGGCACTGATCATATCTATGGTATTGACCCCTTCAATGAGATGAAACTGCCCTCCGAGGATCCTGCCTATCTGGCTGCCGTGGCTAAGGGCATCTATGGCACCCTCACTGATGTTGATCCGCAGGCCACATGGCTGCAGATGACATGGATGTTTTATTTCGACAAGGCCACCTGGACACCCGAACGCGTCAAGGCGTTTCTTACCGCTGTGCCCCAAGGCAAGCTTATATTGCTCGACTACTGGGGTGAGTATCAGGAGATTTGGCGCCTTCATGAGAAATATCACGGCCAGCCTTACATCTGGTGCTACCTTGGCAACTTCGGCGGCAATACCCACTATAACGCAGAATTTAATAAGGTTCGCACGCGCGTAGAGGGTACCTTCAAGGACGGAGGCTCTAACTTCAGTGGCCTTGGCGGCACCCTTGAAGGCTTTGACATTAACCCAGAGATGCATGAGTACTTCTACGAGAAAGCTTGGACCAACTATCCCGATGACGAGCTCTTCCTCTCAGCACTGGCCGACCGCCACTGTGGCGCAGAGGATACCACCTTCCGCAATGCGTGGAAGTCACTCTATTACGACATTATCGACTCCCGCTCCTATGCTGGCAGCCCCAATACCGCCACCGAGTATCCGCGTCTCAACAAGGACAACAAGCCTTATCAGACTTCATCAAAGATAGCTAACGACAACGTGCTGGCGTTCAATGTATGGCAGCATTTGCTCTCCACAAAGAACAACAGCAATGCTCTCTTTGTCTATGACGCTGTCAATCAGGGCCGCGAGGTGCTGGGTACATATTTCTACTGCCTGCGCAACGATTTCTCACAGGCTTGCTACAAGCGCGATATCGCCTTGGCCGAGAAGAAGGCCAAGGAGATGCTGGAGACTCTCGACGACCTTGATCTCCTGCTAGGCTTACACAAGGATTTTTCCTTCAATAAATGGGTTGACGACGCCCGCTCGTGGGGGCAGACTCCAGAGGAGAAAGAGTACTTTGAGGTCAACGCCCGCACACTGCTTACCACTTGGGGCTTTAAAGGCCACACACTGCGCGACTATGCAAGGCGTACATGGCACGGACTCGTTGCCCATTTCTACAAGCATCGCTGGGAGATTTTTATCAACCATTCTCTCAACGCAGTACGCAAGGGAGTGGACGTGGATGCCAATAATCTCCGTGACGACATTTTCCAGTTTGAGTGGAACTTTACTCAGAAACTTGCTGATCCCGACTTGACCGAGGCTCCTGTCAATGGCACTCCTGTAGAGGTGATGCGCCGCATGGCTGTGAAGTATTCGCCGCTTATTCAACAGCAGGCTGACCTCAATGCTGATAACGCCGGCCAGGAGCAGCGCGTCAAGGTTACACCACATGACTTCTATTAAAATTAAAAAATTAAAAAATTAAAAAATTGAAAAATTGAAAAATTGAAAAATTAAAAAGTTAAAATATTAAAATGATGAAAGCAATGAAGATTTATGTGAAATTTATGTTGGTGTCGCTTGGCTTGTTTGGCATATTCATGCTGAGCGGATGCTCCAAGGAGCCTGCAGCAGTGCTGACCAAGTCGGGTCTTAATCCCGCTGATTTCCAGACAGACTCCACTGCCCTCTATGTGCTACGAAACAGCCAGGGCATGGAGGTGTGCATCACTAATTATGGAGGCCGTATAGTCTCCGTCATGGTGCCTGACAAGCAGGACTCCCTGCGCGATGTAGTGCTTGGCTTCGACAATGTGGCCAGCTACTATCCTGAGAACAACAAGAGCGATTTTGGTGCCTCCATCGGCCGCTACGCCAACCGTATTGACCATGGCCGCTTTACTCTTGGCGACTCCACCTATCAGCTCACCATTAACAATGGTCCTCACTCCCTTCACGGCGGTACCACCGGCTGGCAGTATAAAGTCTATAAGGCCAATCAGATAGACAGCACCAAACTGGAGCTCACCCTCGTGTCCCCCGACGGCGACAATGGCTATCCCGGTACCGTTACCGCCAAGGTTGTCTATACCCTTACCGAGGATAACGCCATTGACATCCAGATGAGCGCTACCACAGACAAGCCGACCATCGTCAACATGACCAACCATGCCTATTTCAACCTCAATGGCGACCCCAATGTGCCTATAACCAACAATCTGCTTTATATTAATGCCAAGCAGTACACTCCTGTTGACAGCACATTCATGACTCTGGGCAACATTGACCTTGTGGCAGGTACTCCATTCGACTTCAACACCGCCACCGAGATAGGGGCTCGCATCAACGATGACAATGAGCAGCTGCACAACGGCAACGGCTATGACCACAACTGGGTACTTTCCACCAATCAGGCTATCGATCAGCTTGCTGCCAGCGTTGTTTCGCCAATCACCGGCATCAAGCTTGAGGTCTTCACCGACCAACCCGGCCTCCAGGTTTATGTGGGCAATTTCCTCGACGGCACCGTCACGGGTAAGCACGGCATCGCCTATCAGCAGCGCACAGCCCTCTGCCTTGAACCGCAGGTTTATCCCGACTCCCCCAACAAGAAGGACCTTGCCGGATGGTATGACCCCACCGTCACTCCCGACAAGCCCTACTCTCATCACCTCATCTACAAGTTCAGCGTAGAGAAGTAGAAGTGGCGTTGACATTTTGGCAATCCCCTTGCTTCGACAGAGGCGAGGGGATTGATATTGCTGCCTGTTAACATTTTTTTGCTCGTCTGAGTAAGATGGTATTTTTATATTGCGTATATTTGCAATGTTAATCTAGAATATGCTTATGATGGAAGGAAAGAGCACTTTTACTATTTATAGCGCATCGGCAGGCACAGGTAAAACCTACACATTGGTGACGCGCTATATTGCGCTGCTGATGGATAGTGCGGATGACAGAGCCTACCGCCACGTGCTGGCCGTTACTTTTACCAACAAGGCCACTGCAGAGATGAAGCAGAGAATTTTATCATATCTGTATCTGATATCCAATGGAGAGAGTTCGTTGGCTAAATCTGTGCGCGGCTTTATGCACTCGAAGCTTGCCGATGATGATATGGCGGCAAAGGCGGAGAGGATATACCGCAATATCTTGTCCGAATACGACGATATGCGTGTGTCAACGATTGACGCTTTCCTGCAGCAACTGATTACGGGTATGGCGCAAATGCTGGGTATCGGTGCTGACTTTGGCGTGGAGTTGGACAGCAATCACGTAGTATCCGCGGCAGTGGATGATGTGATGATAGAGGGGCCCGAAGGCTCCATTGGTGTTTTGACCAACTACCTGGAGGAGCGTTTGGATGATGAGAGGGAATGGGATGTACGCAAGGATCTTATTAATATGACTAAAGAGTTGCTCAAGGAGGCTGTACAGAAGGATAAGGATGAGATAGTGCTCAATCCCGGTAAAATTAAGAAATACAAAAATGCCATCAACTGGAGGCAAAATCCTAAAGTGCAGGAAATGCACAAACTTTATGTGAAGGTGAAGGATTGCAGGGATAATGCAGAGATAGATAGTGGTAATAATTTCTACTCTTTTATTGACAGGATTGGCAAATCTCTTGAAAACAAGGCTAAGCCAGAAGATGTATTCCGAGGACTTGGTGACAGGGATAACACAACTTTGTTTTCAGACAAGTTTGCGGTCAAGGTGCCGCATCGTCCAGAGATACAGGACATTCTGCAGAGGATGCAAGATTTGACGGTGCCCTGCCGCAGGGCTTATTTCTCAAGCAGGATTACGAGCCGCTATCTTAATGACCTCGCTATGATGAAGTTTGTGAATGATACACTGAATCGCAACCTTGATGAGACCAACACTATATTGCTGGCACGCACTGCGTATGTGCTGCAGTCAGCGTTAAAGCCTGGAGACGCTGACTTTATCCTGGAGAAGGCCGGTATTCGCTACCGTCACATTATGATTGACGAATTTCAGGACACCTCGACGTTGCAGTGGGCTGTGTTCTGCCAGTTGATAAGTGAGATTCTGGCCAGCGGTGGCACAACTCTCATCGTGGGTGATTTGAAACAAAGCATATATCGCTGGCGAAACGGTGACTATAGAATTATGCAGGGACTGAAGAATGGGAAGGGAAACGGGCAACCAGGGGTTAACCTTAAGCCTTATGTGAAAAGTGTTCCCCTTACGAAGAACTATCGTAGCCAGGCGAGAGTGGTAGAGTTTAACCACAAACTTTTTGAACACCTCTGTCGGGAGGATGGGTTTGCTCATAAGTTTGCCGACATATATCGCGAAGAGAAAACAGACGAGAGGGGTAATATTCTACCCTTTGATATCAAAGACTTCTGCAACAAGGCGGACAAGGATGCTGGCTATGTGCAGGTGAAGACATATGAATACAAGAACAAGGCCACCGAGGAGCATCTGAAGCGTGCTGTGGTGAAGGGGCGGATATTGGATGACATGTTCGCCGACCTGGAATATTTGATTGAGCAGGGTGTTGCGATGAGCGATATCCTTATCCTTGTGCGCAAGAAGGACGAGGCTAAGAAAATCATTAACCACTATGCCAATAGCAACTCGGCCTGCGGCAACGTCAGGCTGTGTTCAAACGACAGTTTCTTGCTGGAGAGCAGCTGCTCGGTAAGGGTGATAATTAGTGCGCTGAAGTATATAGCTACCGGTGAATCACTGTCCGCCATGTATCTGAAGATGTGTCAGGTATCGACCGACAACCTGGGTAAGGCCTTAATGCGCTTGCCGCTCAACGAACTGGTGGAGAGAGTGATAAGGCTGACACTTTTTGATGCTGAGGGCAAGTTGCGTTTTGATGACACACCCTATCTTAACAGTTTCGTTGACGAGGTGGGCAGCTACGTTAGCAGTTACGGCTCCAGTGTTAATGACTTCCTTACCTATTGGGACGACCAGCTGCACTCAAGGGCCATACCCGCCTCTGGCACCGAGGGTGTGCGCATTATGACCATACATACAGCCAAGGGCCTGGAGAGCAAATATGTGTTTATTCCTTTCTGTGACTGGGAACTAATCAGAGACAACAAGATGATATGGCATGAGGCAATGTGTGAGCCTCAGGGAGTCGGTGAGGTAGAGAAACTTGGACTAATCCCCGCAGAGGTAATCAAGGAAATAGAAGAAACCGACTACAGGGATGCCTATGAGGAGGAACACGAGGCCCAGAAGGTGGACAACCTCAATCTGCTCTATGTGGCGTTTACCCGTGCCGCCGACCACCTGTATGTGTATGCTGATGTTGAGCAGGGGGCCACTGCAGTTGGCCCAAAGACTGTTGGCGACCTTGTCAGGGGCTTTGTCGGCAAGGATTTCTATAGCGTAGGCGAGAAGACCATTATCACTGACAGCAAGCACAATGACGATACTCCGTTTGAGTATCACTTTAAGAATGGTGAGATGGTCAGTTACTCCTTCTGCAGCAGCGATGATGCCATACGTTTTCGTCAGTCGCAGGAGTCACTGTTCTACATGCAGCGCGGGGCAGAGGGTGCGGCTGAGATGACAGGGCGTATCAATGCCGGCAACCTGCGCCACGATATCCTGGCGCATATCAACATAATGTCAGACACCGACAGAGTGATAAGCGACTTCTATAACAGAGGCATCATAGAGACGAAGGCCGCGGCGGCGGAGATAGCGGGGGAGATGGAGCGTGCATGGAAGAATCCCCAGATGGCAGATTGGTTTAGCGGAAAATGGCATGTGCTGCGTGAGGTATCAGTGCTGCGCCCTAAGAACGAGTATGATGCAGAGCTGCTTGCCTGGAAGGCACAGCCTGAGCAGCAGCGCGAAAAGATGCCCAAACGTGAGCTGCGCCCCGACCGGGTGATGGTGCGCGGTGATGAGGCTGTGGTGCTTGACTTCAAGTTTGGCAAGCATAATCACGCCAAATACACAGAGCAGGTGACGCAATACATGTTGCTGCTGGGCCAGATGGGATACAAGAGAGTGGATGGCTATCTATGGTATGGCCTTGACGGAGAATTAGTAAAGGTATAGACAATGAAGTTTCTGGAATATACAATAAAAGAATTATACCGCCAGTATGGTAATAGCATGCAGGACCTGACCCTGGTGTTGCCTACTCGGCGTGCTGGTCTCTTTGCTAAAGACTGGTTGGGCCGGCTAATCGGCAATAGTCCCGTGTTTGCTCCAGAGTGTACCACCATCAGCGACCTGTTTGACAGCCTTTGTCCGCTGAAGGCCGCCGAGGAGCTCAAGACAGTGTGCCTGCTATATAATATATATAAGGCACACGTGGAGACCAACCTGAGCCTCGATGCCTTCTATGGTTGGGGGCGTCAGTTGATAGCCGACTTTAACAATGCAGACAAGTGTGCAGACGGCATCACCGCAGAGGGAATACTGCGCAACACTATGGAGGCGCGCCATTTTGACGAGAGCAACATAGATAAAGAGGTCAGGGAGCGTATAGTCCACCTGTTCAGACAGTCAGGCGTGTCAGTTCCCGACAGCGAGAAAAGTGTGCGCAAGGATTACGAGGCCCTGTGGCGAAAGATTCCAGACATCTATAGTGACCTGACCAAGGCGTTGCTTAAGGAGGGTAGCGCTCTTGAGGGAACGCGATGGAGATGGGTAGCAGACCACATAGACCAGTGGGCTCCGCAGTTTGAAGGCCGTAAGTTAGTCTTTGTGGGTTTCAATCAGCTGCTGTCGGTGGAGCGGGCACTGATGATACGTTTGAAAGAGCGGGGAGTCGCCCTCTTCTACTGGGACTATGATGCCGACTTCGACAGCCATGAGGGCAATAACATCAGAGCGTATAGGAACGTGCGCCGCAACATGCGCCACGACGGCACTCAGGTAGAGAATCTCGGCGGCCGTTACGATGACAGCGTGGAGGGAGTCAGAGAACCCATAGAGGTCATTGCGGCACCGTCAGACAATGCCCAGGCTCGCTATGTCCACGACTGGCTGCAGGCTCATCATCGGGAGGGCGACCGCACGGCCATCGTCGTTTGCAGCGAGACACAGTTGGAGCACGTAGTGTTTGCCATACCGCCGCAGTTTGCAGAGAGAGTGAACATTACCAAGGGCTTCCCCCTCCGCAATACCCGCATATACGCTGATATAGCGCGGCACCTGCATAGTCAGAAGAAGGAAGATGCCGACTTCGCTGAAGTGCTGCAGGGCCTGCTGCGACTGATTGACAGTCATGTGCCGGGAGTCGAAAGTCAAGAGTCATCGGCTCTGCCCTGGCACGAGCTGCTCGACATCGAGTCATTGTGGCAGGCCAGGCTCGTGGTAGTGCGATTCCTTCAGTTGGTGAAGGACGGCACTCTGGACCATATCAGGGAGATTCACACGCTGCGCAATCTGCTGCTGCGTCATCTCGGCACGGTGAGCATCCCGTTCCACGGTGAGCCGATTACAGATATTCAGGTTATCGGAGTGCTTGAGACACGCGCACTCGACTTTGACAACATCCTGTTCCTCAATGTGGAAGAGGGCGTGTTGCCCAAGGTGGGTAAGGACAAATCATTCATACCCTATTATCTGCGCAAGACTTACGGATTGCCCACCAACGATGAGCAGACCGACATCTACGCCTACAATTACTTCCGTCTGCTGAGGCGTGCCAATCACGTTACAGTACTTTATAGTGACGCACAGACGGCAATGGGCCAGAAGGGAATGTCGCGTTTTGTGATGCAGATGTTGGTCAGCCGGCGTTTCGAGATACGGCGTCGCCTGCTGACAGAGGGCAGCACGTTGCCGGTGGACATTACAGACGAGCAGGCCAGTCAGCTGATACGCCAAATGGCAGACAGCAAGAGCTACGCCGACCGTCTGAAACAGATGCAGAGTCAGGGCAGGGAGGCATCGCTCTCGCCGTCGGCAATAAAGACATACCTCACCTGCCCCATGAAATTCTTTGTTCGCTACATGCTTTCAGTAGCGGAACCGGAGAAGCCGGACGCCATGCTGCAGACCAATGAGCTGGGCACACTGATCCATAACTCGGCGCAGGCGGCCTATGACATAATCACCGACAACGGGCATCGTCCTCTTACCTCGGGGGCCATAAGGCAATTCCGCAATGATAAAAGCCAGATGGCGCGGGCCGTGAGCAAGGCGTTCAGTATGCTTAACGACGACTATCGCCTCAGGCATGATCCCAATGCACCAGACTACTATCTGCCGGCCAAACACAAGGTGGAGGCCAATGTGGCCGTGAAGCACCTGGACAACATACTGGACAACGACGAGCACACCCCAGGCCTGCAGATAATAGATTGCGAGAAAAAAGCCTACTACGAAGCCGACCTCTGTGGGCTGAGCATAAAGATAGGCGGAAGCATAGACCGTATCGACCGTATTGCTGACGGCAGTTACCGCATTGCAGACTATAAGACAGGCAGGTATAAGGATGATAATATGAAAGCCAGCTCGCTGGAATCGCTGTTTGAGGTCGGTCAGAGCAAGACCGGCAACATCCTGCAGACACTCATCTACTGCCTTGCCGCTCGTCATGACAAGGATGTGCAGCGTCTGCTGCCGCGGGATGCCAAGGTCTATCCCATACTGCTATATACACAGAAGAAGCTGGCCAGATTCAATCCCCACCTCAAGCTCGGCAATGAGCCGTTGATGGATTTCGATGCCATATGCGGAGAGTTTGAGCAGCAGTTGCTCGCCTTAGTGAAACAGATACTGACCACCGATAATTTCCCTATGGCTCAGCAGGGCAGCAGTTCGCCGTGCCAATACTGCAAGTACCAACTGCTGTGTGGCCGTAAGGGGAGGGTAGTGTGACAGGGGAGAGCAGACCCTGATCCAAGATATTGGTGTCCGGGGAAAGTTAGTATCATACGCCCTCCCCCCTTCGGGGTACTCCCTCGCTCCGCGAGGCTTCCTTATCTATTTTCCCCA
>OCTW013429340.1_pt1 | contig 25998 bp, 24 predicted proteins | sample 1539671 | NCBI WGS metagenome assembly OCTW01 (sample SAMN02144230, study PRJEB22623) | gut metagenome | biome: sheep rumen | host: Ovis aries | place: New Zealand | reverse complement strand
ATAGTTGCCTAATATCACCTTAAAACCTTGAAGCGAAGCGACCTCAAAACCTTAAACCTCAACGAAACTGAAGCTTGCGAAAGTTGAGTTCAATTATTTTTCAGTTACCATTTTACGTATGCGCTCCAAGGCGAGCTGTATCTTGTCGTCCTTTGCACAGAGAGAGATGCGTATATAGCGCTCACCGTTTGAGCCGAAGATAAAGCCCGGCGTGATGAATACACGCGCCTCATGAAGCACACGCTCTGTCAGTTCCTCACAGGTCTTATAGCGGTCAGGGATGCGTCCCCACAGGAACATTCCTACAGAGTGCTTGTCATACTTACACTCCAGCACATCCATTATCTGCTCTGCTATCTCACGGCGACGTCTGTAGTTAACGTAGTTATTCTCATGATGCCACTCGTCGTCGTTGTCATAAGCCACTGCCGCTGCTAACTGTATGCCACGGAAGGTGCCGCTGTCAATGTTTGACTTTATCTTGAGTATCCATGATATGAACTCGCTGTTGGTGGCTACCATACCTACACGCCAACCCGGCATGTTGTGGCTCTTTGACATAGAGTTGAACTCTATGCAGCACTCCTTGGCTCCCTCCACCTGCAGTATTGACTGCGGATTGTCATTGAGTATAAGGGAGTATGGATTGTCATTGACTATAACTATATTGTGCTTACGCGCGAAGCTGACCAGCTTCTCATAGGTCTCACGACGTGCGTTGCCACCTGTAGGCATGTTAGGATAGTTGGTCCACATCAGCTTCACACGGCTCAGGTCCATCTGCTCCAGCTGGTCAAAGTCCGGCTGCCAGCCGTTGTCCTCGCGCAGGTCATAGTTCACTATCTTCTGTCCGAGGATTTTTGAGAGAGAGGTATAGGTAGGATAGCCTGGGTTTGGCACCAGCACCTCGTCGCCGGGGTTGCAGAGTGCGAGGGTAACGTGGAGTATTGCCTCCTTGGAACCTATCATAGGCTGAATCTCTGTGGCAGGGTCAAGGTCCACATTATACCAACGCTTATAGAACCCAGCCATAGCCTTGCGTAACTCCGGTGTACCCACTGTAGGCTGATAGCCATGAGCGTCAGGGTTATATGCCGTGCGGCAAAGTTGTTCAACGGTAGCCGCTGACGGTGGCATATCAGGTGAGCCGATGGCCAATGATATAATATCCTTGCCCTCAGCGTTCAACTTTGCCACTTCTTTCAGTTTGCGGCTGAAGTAATACTCTTGTACCGTAGAGAGACGGTCGGCTGGCTGTATCTTATACATGTAAGTTATAAGTTATGAGTTTTGAGTTATGAGTTGTTATGCATTATGACTGCTTTAGCTTGATGAGCTTCTGCGAATAACTATGCATTATGAATTATGAATTATGCATTATGAATTATGCATTATGAATTACGCATTATTAAGCTGAGCGATATTCTCCTAATATAATGAGGTCGCGCGTGAGTGGTGTGATAGCATCTATGCTCTGTCGGTAACGAACGAGGTCATCGTATGTTACGTCAACATAGAACAGGTATTCCCATTCCTTGCCGATAATAGGCAGCGACTGTATCTTCGTGAGGTTTATCTTGTAGAACGACAATATAGACAGCACCTGTGAGAGAGAACCTTCCTCATGAGGCAGGGAGAACACTATGCTCGACTTATCTGTATCGTTCAGTGCGCGCAGGAAGTCTGCCTTGCGAGGGTCTGTCATTATGAGGAAACGGGTGTAGTTATGCGGATTGTCCTCTATGTGATTCTCCAGCACCTCGAGCCCGTACATCTCTGCAGCGTCAGCATGGCAGATGGCTGCAACGCCCTTCAGGGATTTCTCTGCAATCTCCTTGGCTGAGCCTGCGGTGTCCTCACGTTCCACCATCTTCAAGTTAGGGTGGCGGCTGAGATAATGCTGACACTGTGCCAATGCCACAGGATGGGTATGCACCTCTGTGAGTTCGTCAAGCGTCTGTCCGGGCAGTGCACATATACAGTGGCTGATATGGGTTTTGTGCTCACCCACTACGGCCATACCCGACTCTCTGAGCAGTTCATAGTTATGAAGCAACGAACCGGCTATGGTATTCTCTATGGCCATAATACCTATGACCGTAGGGTCTTGCTTCATATTCTCAAACACCTGCTCAAAGGTGGCACAACAGATAATCTGCAACTGGTCACCCTGGAAGCAGTGTCGCGCCGTTATATCGTGGAAACTACCTAACTCACCTTGTATTGCTATTCTCTTCATATCTCAAAAAAAAATCCCGCATGGCGTAAGGCTATGCGGGAAATTAAAGTTATTGTGTTTCTTACTTTATTCTCTTAAGTTGAACTACATCACGCAACTTCCCGCTTCACAGTGCCCTGCAAAGTAAAAATAAAAGAAGTATGCGTAAGAATTGTTCATTATATCTTATCGTTTTTTCTATTTTCGGGTGCAAAGTTACATTATTTTCTCGTAACCGCCAAATTTTTTCATACTTTTTTGCTTAGAAACTGAATCTGAAGCCAAAACGTACGCCATTCTTCGTCGCTGTAGGCAACTCATGATAGTTGATACGGTGCACGTATTCCACGGAGAGCACCTTTAATATATTATGTATGCCCAGGCGGAACTCCATGTATGGCTCATGAGGATTCATCAGTGCCACGCCCGTAGGGAAGACCATCAGGCGGTCATTGTTCTTGTTAAGGTCAAGGAATGGATTGTTCTTGTCTGACAACCCGCCCCACAACACATTGAAGCCTATGAGCTCACGCCATTGCAGACGCTTCAGAAGCGGTATGCGGTTAAACAGCTTTCCGTTAAGGTCCCACTCCATCAGCACTGACGCATAGCGGTCATTGAGGAACTCCATATTGTTGATAAGCTCAAAGGTCTCACGCTGCCATATATATGACACGTTTGCCGCCGGCGCAATAAGCAGTGGGAAAGGCACCTGGTTCCACTGCAAACCACCTTTCACGTTAATATCGAGCCTGCCCCATGACTTGAGCCACTGGCGGTAGTATATGCTTGCCTCTGTCACATTATAGTTATACTGTCCGCCCATGAAGCCCTTGATACCTATGGTATGCTTCAGTTTGAACACCGGGGCGTCGCGATTGACGCCCGTGCGCTTCTGCTTGGAATTGACGTATGTCTGACCTGGTGAATACTGCAACTGTACCCACACCTCACTGATTCTGAACTTACCTTGCGAACCCTCGGGCAATGTCTCTGTGAGCTTCTCAAAACGAAGATGGCCGGCACCCTCATTCTCCTCAAACTTCAGTCCGCCCCTGACGGCGAAGCCCCAGTCTTCCTCGCGCACGAAGTCTATAGACTGACGCTTGTAGAATGCCTGATTCATCACCTTTGTCCACTTCCATGCCGCGAAGAGGTTATCCTTGTCCACGTTGAGGAACTTATCTGACGGCGAACAGATGTCATACGTGCTGGTGAACGATATGTTGCGCATGGGGAACTCGTCAGGCGAGTATGCCTTTTTGTTGAACGAGTAAGTGAGCGTGCCGCCATAGTAGGTGTTGTGGCTGCGGAAGCCGTGAGACACGTATCCCTTGAGGAAGAGGTGCGGGTTGAGGTTGGCCGTGGTTTGTGCCGACACACGCATACGGAATCCGTCGATATCGTTAGTGGATATCATAGAGTTGATGGGACCTATGTCAACCTTGCTGGGATTGTCGCCCTTGGTAGTCTCCACATAGTTCTCAAGCACTGCCTTCATGCCTATGAGCAGCCAGCCGAAACCCTTGGTGCTCTTCATACCCTGCAGGAAGTTGTCCATGCCCTTCTCGCCATTGGTCAGCTCCACCTCGCGGTTTATCTCCCAGTACTCCTTGTCGCGCATCTCTGAATAAGGGTCGCGTTTCTCTAATGCCTTTCCACGGAATATCTTGTCGTCTATAGGGTCGAAAGAGTAGTCTCCACGCCGGCTGGTGCGCGTGATCAGGAAGTTGCCTGCCTGTCCTACCAGCGACATCTCTACCAGCATGTCGTTGTTGACGAGTACCCAGTCGCCCGATGGCAGGTGCAGGTACTCCTGGTCTATAGACATATTACGCACGAAGTTAACGTCGGAACGCTTGGGTATGCTGAGGTGTACCTTCTTCACGTGAAGCGTGGAGTCCTTGAGTATCCACAGGTCGCCGCGGAAACCAAAGTCCTGCTGGTTGTTAGGCACGAACGACACCTGTATGCACGAGTCGCGGTCCACCTCCAGCGTGTCAACTATATAGAATCGGTAGAAGCCTATGGCATCCTTGCCTATAGGCGACGTGAACGGGAACTGCAGCAGGCGAACCTGGTCGTCATATATGTCAACCTCCGTAAACACCTCCTTGGCCAGTCCAGTGAAGAGGTCCCCCGTCTCCAGCAGGTCGTTCACGCCCTTGCTGTGCTCTGCGTCAATGTATATACGCTCTTTCTCGGGACTCTTGCGGTAGTAGCGGTGAAATACCTTCTCATTGGTGATTACAGGCAACACCGCCTTGCCCGTTATCGGATTTATCTCTATCTGATCCTTAAGCCACTGCTTCTTGGCATAGGCACCCTCAGTGAGTTGTTTCTCTGTAATGTCATTGAGCGAGATTGTCATCTTCTCATAGTTACGGTATTGGAAGAAATCCTTGTTCTCCAACTTCGTCTGCTGCTTAGCAGCAATCACACGACGCATCAACTCAACGGCGGGATTGTCCTTACGGGAGTATTTCGATTTCTTAGACCTCACAACAACCTCCTCAAGGTTCTTTGAGTCCGGTTTCAGCTTTACAACAAGATGTTTCAATGTGCGGTCTGTCACGGCATAGGTCTTAGGCTTGTAGCCTACGGCAGAGAACGTGAGGTTCCAGCCGATACGACGGTCTATTGAGAACTGCCCCCAACCGTCACTTACCACAGCATAATGGCGCCCGCGGTATGTGACACTGGCAAAAGAAATACTGTCGCCTGTGTCGGCATCAACCACCACGCCCGTTATCTGTGCCTTCGCCACCACGGAAAAGACACAGAGCACAAGAGTCAACAAATATACCTTTATATGCTTGACCATATTTTTCATCGCTGTCTTCGTTTTGTCCTACAGACTCCGCAGCACCGGTCGCGCCTTTCGTCTGATTTATTGCACTTTATATAAATGTCTCGTGCAAATTTACAAAAAAAAGGTGACACAAGACAAAACTTGCATTACCCTTTTGAGTTTTCTTTGTTATTCTTGATTTATAGCAATTTGCACGAAACCTATATTCTGAAAATCCTACCTGCAAACGGAATACGCATCACGACCAGTCCAAAGACGAGCATTACCGCTGTGGTTATGACATAGTCAAGTGCCGTGGCTGGCACGACTGGCAGGTTGTGATTGATGGTAAAGAACGGGTTATGGTGGAAGAACTCCTGCAAGAACATCCAGTGGAAGGCATACACTGGAAGGAACGTGGACGAGAGTCTGTCCACCAGTTTGCTGTCACGTACAGGCAGTCTTACCAGTGCGCCAAAGGTTATGAAAGCATAGGCTATGCACGGCAGTGAGCCGAAGTAGTGTTCTATACCCGTGGTCACGATTCCGATATTATAAAACAGGCCGTAAAGGAACGCAGCAGGAACTGTCCACCACAGCCTTATCTTGCTTATGCAGATGGGGTTACGCCGTATGTATGCTCCGAGGAGGAAATACATATACCAATAATGCAGCCTGAAGGTCTGCCACGGATGGCGTCCCTCAAAGCCCCAGTGGTTTATCGTGAACATGACTTGTCCAAATATAACGAGGCATACGAGCGCGCACACGAAGTATCTCTGGTTGTTGATAATTCTCTGCAGCACCGGCAGCGAGGCGTACACCATAATCATCGCACCGAAATACCAGAAGACCGCAAGACCGTCACGTTGTATGAGGCACTGCGGGAAAGGAAATCTCGCGCTTCCGTGTATCAGATATGACAACCCATAGACTACCAGCGAGATTATCAGCGTGAAGCGCAGTATGCCCCATATTTTCCTTGCTACATACTTCCAGTCTGCCGCCTTATTCGCCATCAGGTAGCCGCTTGTCATGAAGAACAACGGTATGGCTATTCCTGCCAAGGCGTAATACGCTCCCGTACTGCCAGTGTGTGACCAGTCCTTGAACACGTTGACGTGAAGCATAAGAACCATCAGCATAGCAACGATTTTGACCAGGTCGAGCGATTGTATCCTGTCTTTTTCCATATTCAGTCCTCGTATTGCGTGGTGTCTGTTATTCCTGCCGCGGCAAGGGCTTCACGACGCTCCGTGCATGTACCGCACTTGCCGCAATGCTTGTCGCCTCCCTTGTAGCATGACCACGTCCTGGCATAGTCTATGCCCAAACGTTTTCCCCTTATTGCAATGTCTGTCTTTGTGATATTAGTATAGGGTGCAAGAATGGTAAGGTGCTCATAGGTTCCAGCGCTGATTGCCTTGCTCATAGAGTCAACAAACTCCGGACGGCAGTCTGGATAGATAGCGTGGTCTCCGCCATGGTTAGCCATCATAACGTGTTTCAAGCCGTTGCTCTCTGCCAGACCTGCGGCTACGGCGAGCATGATACCATTACGGAATGGCACCACCGTACTCTTCATATTTTCATCATCATAACTACCTTCTGGTATATCTTCTCCACCTATAAGCAGCGAGGACTTGAAGTATTGCTGCATAAACGACAGGGGAATTATGATATGCTTCACTCCCAACTGCTTGCAATGCCAGGCAGCGCACTCCAACTCCTTGGCATTATGCTTACTGCCATAGTCAAAACTTAATGCCACGGCTATTCTGTCCTTGTACTCGTACAACATTGTAGTGGAATCCATACCACCACTTAAAATAAGAAGTGAGTCTTTGGTGTTCATCGTTTACAATTTATAGTTTATAGTGCGTAGTGCATAGTGCATAGTTTCCAACACAAATGTTAACTGCGAACCATGAGCTATGAACTAATTAAAGAATGTCCAACTAAGTCCCAATCTCAGCACTCGCAGATTAAGCGGATAATGAGGTGTGAGGAAATAATTAGGATTGCCACTGCCGGCGTTCACATGACTCATCATGACAAAGAACCTGCAGTGTTTGAGTTTGAAATTACAATATGCGTCTATAATCGGATAATTACCTACCTTTGTTCGTACGCCAGAATTCTCCTGTACCGCATATTGTGACAACTGTGGCACGTACTCCGGTGCATTATATTTGGTAAAGTAACGCACATCGGCACCGAAATGAACACTTAACACCCGGGCAATACGGAAGTCAATATATAAGTTAGACCAGATGTTAAGTGCCGGCACTGGCAATATATCGTTGTCTGAACTCTGCTGGAAGGTTATTCTGTTCTCCCAGTTGAGTATGCCGAGCTTGAAATCCTGATGCAGTGCCAACGTCAAGAGACTGATGTTCTTAGACGTCTGACGCATATTTGCCGTATAACCTGTTATCGTTCCATTATCTCCACGGTTATAGCTTACGCCCAAATATGTCAGGTTTTGGAAATTATCGTATGCCACGCGCAGTGCAGTGCGTGTACGGCTCAGTCTGAACTCGCCCTCAAGATGAGTCTGCATCTGCCTGCTGAAGTCGTCATTGTCCCACCAGAAGTGTTTGGAATGATACGTTGCTTGATAGAATGTAGGAGCTACAAGACTGTACGAAGCTTTCAACAAGGTGCTTACAGAGTCACGTTCTGACAATCGGAAATTCAAATCCCCCTCACCACTGAGAAGTATATCACCAAAGTCGTCACCTATCACGCCAAACTCTCCAGACAACTTGTAATGCAATACTTTGCCCGTGGTTTTGAGTATCTCACCGCCAACATTAATGGCACTCTCATTATACGAGAGCCTGCGGGCTGTGTCGATATCAGGCAGGTTATAATGGCGCAGATTATGGGATATATACACCTTTGCCCCCATCGGTACATATTTATTAAAGCCCTCAAGCAGACCGACAGCAAAGATATTCTTTATATCAAAATATGACGTACGGTCATACAATGAATCTCCCAACGCCCTGTCATCTATTATCGCATAGCGATTAAGATACAAGTCTGTAGGTGTTTTATAACCTATATACGTATGGTTGTAGTTGCTCAGTTTCAATGTATGTATGAAACTGGTTACCGGCACATACTCTTCCTTTGTCCATGACGTATCAGCCGCCACCGTATCTCGCAATGCAGCAAGACTGTCCTCCATCTGCTTCTTCTGTTCTGCCAGACGCTTGATAACATCCTTTATAGAATCACTGTTTATATCGCCCACCACCTTTGCATCCGCAGGTCTGCCTGAGAAAGATGTTGCACCTGACGAGGTCTTTTCAGTCTTCCTCTCTGATTGCTTCTCGCTCTCAAGTTTCTCTTTAGCCGCCTTCAAAGCAAAGCGTTTGGCCTCTTTCTCTTGCTCCGTCATAGGAACAGTACGATAGAATCCCACATTATAACGATGTGAGAGATTCAAGTGGAAAGCATTGGTGCGGTTCCAGTTGTCTGTTAACAACACTGGTATCTCGCTCTCTGAGTATGACTCATTATATATCTCAGGGTGAGTTATATAGTTGTCATCTGTAATACCGCCGTTCTCCTTTGTCTTCATATGGTCAAATGACATTGACAAATGTGCCTGGTAGCGCTCTCCTATATAAGAGCCCCACATGGTGTAGTCAAACAAAGCGGTGGACTGGTTTTGATAATATCCCCTTCCGTAAAGATAATCGAACTTAAAGCCTATACCTGTCTCTTTGTTCACATTTACCGCGAACAAAGCCTTGAGATGGTCTTCTCCATTGGTGCGGTTACCGCAGCTATTGAAAGATACATTGGTTATCGGTGAAAGTGTATTGGTAAAACGAAGTTCAGACGGAGGCGTTATGAAATACCCGTATGGCTCCGTAAAAGGAAAGAGCGGAGCATAATCACGATCTGTAGCAATACGAGAGATACGCGGTGCTCCCAGGTTTCCCGTGGTATTATATTCACCATACCTGCCTGTGGTAAAGATTGAATTCATAAACAGATGCTGAGCCGTATCAAGCTCAACCTCTTCCCTGTCTCCAAACACATCATCTATCGTCCATACATTCATCCCCTTCGGCACTTCCTTATGATTCGCCTTCAAGGAGTCTGCCGCATTACGATTAGGGTTAAACGTATTATCGACGACGTTGAAACCGTCATCGAAATTTGATGTCTGCGCACCTATAATGCTACAGATAAAAAAGAGTATTACAAGTGTTATGCTGCGTCTCATTACTTCTTCATTCGCAACATACATTCTGACATTTTCATGACAACGGCGATAATCACTATCACCGTGCCCATCAGTTCTATGCGCGTATTACTGCGATACCACACGCCGTATGAATACAACGCCGCACCTGCCACTCCAAGTATTATGAAGAGCAGGTTTAACACCTGACGTATCTTGAACACTACGTCACGCTTCTCCTCTGGCATTATACGTGAGTGCCGCGGACGTATCTCTATTCCTTCCTCTGTTGCTGTCATCTCTGTTACTGTTTCAGGGCGTTTGCTATATTACGGAATATCTCGTCTTTCCTGTCAATGGTCTTCATGCGGAATTTCTTCACCCCACCTTTCTGGAAACCATCTTTTTTCTTGTTCAAGGCATTCTCGTCTGAAATCATATCTTCAGCAGGGAACTGTCCTCCTCCTGCGCGGTCAGCCTCATATATATAGCTCATGCTTTTCATTACGACCTCGCAACGTCCGTCTATGCAATATACCAACAACTGGTATGCGAACTCCGCCTGATCAAGAGACAGGGCTGTATTCTGGAACACCATCTTCTCTACAAAACGTGCTCCTATCTGATACTCTTCCTCGTTAACGGCTGCCACATTGCTTTTCTCAGTCTGTCGCTCATCCTTCGTCATCTTTTGAAGGAAAGAGAGCATGATATCATATATCTGCTTTGCGCTCTTGTCGTCAGCATAGAAATACTTCTGCCATACTATTTTGTTACCGACCATAGGACATGCGCCCTCCAGATACTTCTTGTCTATAGGAGTCTTGTCCCTGTCAAAAAGACCACGACGAGGTTTCTCTCCCTGCTCAGCCACTGCAGCCGGCTTCTTATATACTCCCTGTGCATCCGCAAATACTGAAATGCACACTGCAAATAATATTGTTAATAAACTTCTCATTTCCTTAACTCATAGTTTTATAGTAATAATATGCAAAAGCCAATATCGCCATAAGAATAAGCGTCACGATAATACGGATGGCACAACCCACAAAGCGTTTCAGAAGTATTACTCCTACTATTATAACTAATATGCCTACTATATAAAAAGTAATGTCATTCATATCTTTTTACTTTTTCTTTCTTATTATTTTTTCTTTTCCTTATTCACCACTTCCTTGAACTGTGACGGCACCGGAGTAGAGAACTCCATCGGGCGGTGAGTAACTGGATGGTAGAAGCATAGCACATAAGCATGCAGACACAAGCGATGCAACGGGTCATCGCCATTGCCATACTTCACGTCACCACATACCGGATGCCCCATATCAGCCGAGTGCACCCTTATCTGATTCTTGCGTCCGGTCTCAAGCTTGAACTCCACCAAGCTGTGTTCCACCGAACTGTCTAACACCCAATAATGAGTCACCGCGTACTTGCCACCATTATCCACAGGCGACGAATAGGTAACATAGGCCTTATTATCCTTCAGCCAGTTGGCTATCGTGCCTGTCTGCTCCTCGTATTCACCAGAACACAGAGCCACATAACGGCGGTCAAACACGATGTCATGCCACTCATGCTCAAGAATCTGCTCCGTATCCATATCCTTGGCATAAATCATCAGTCCACTGGTATCTCTGTCTAAACGATGCACCACATGAGCTCTGCATGACTGGCGTGTCTTTTTGAAATACTCATCAAGCACCGTCTTTACATTCAGTGACGAGTGTCCTGCCGCCATTGACAGAATACCCGGTTTCTTCTCTATAACAATAATGTACTGGTCCTCGTAAACGATGCTGACATATCGGCTCTTGAAGGTATCATTCTTCTTCGACTGGCTGACACTTATCTTGTCTCCCTTACGGAGCGGATAGTCAAACTGTGTCACCATCTTGCCGTTTACCTTTATTCCACGTCCCTGCAGAGTACCTTTTATCTTGCTTCGGCTTCCTGGAAGCGTAGCAAGGAGATACTCCAACAACGGGGAATCTTTGTCCACCTCGTATTGCTTGTATTCGCGCAGTCTGGGATTAAACATCTGGTATTCCTTTATTTCTCGTAATTGGCAAATACCTCACTCACGGTGTTCACCTCAAGCATTGACACACCGGCAGACTTATCTGATATACCGATATTCATATGTCCTGACAGATACGTCACCTTATCATCAAGTGTTACCATGCCACGCTCATAGAGCTTCTTTACCGTGTAATAGAACATCTTGTCCAGTTCATCCTGCTTAGGATAAGTGGCTATAACGCCATACGACAGAGCCAACCAGCGCTGCAACTTCTCCTTTTTACATATAGCGACTATAGGATGCGGACCACGGTACGCCGCCAATGTGCGTGCATCATCACCAGTACCAGAGTCAGTAAGGATGCATTTCACGTCAAGTTTCGCGGTAGTCTCAATAGCGGCCTTACAGAGGAAGTCACGCAAATTGGTATCCGCACCGTCAACGTCAACCTTAGGCAGGTGCAGACGGCGGTCGGCCTCAGCCTGCTCCGCTATCTTTGCCATCGTCTTTACCGCTTCTATCGGATACGCACCGCTCGCGGTCTCACCTGAAAGCATCAACGCATCGGTATTATGGAACACCGCACTGGCTATGTCACTGACCTCCGCACGTGTAGGACGTGGATTCTTTATCATTGTGTGCAGCATCTGAGTTGCCACGATAACAGGTTTCTTCCTGAACACGCACTTCTTTATAATCATGCGCTGTATGCCTGGTATCTTCTCCGCAGGTATCTCTATGCCGAGATCACCGCGAGCCACCATAATGCCGTAGCAATGGTCCAATATCTCGTCAATATTGTCCACTCCCTCCTGATTCTCAATCTTGGATATTATCTTGATATCTGAGTTATGCTCATCAAGTATCTTCTGCACCTCCATCAAGTCCTCCTTAGAGCGGACAAAAGAGTGCGCAATAAAGTCTATATCTTCCTCAATCGCCAGCAGTATGTTGCGGCGGTCTTTCTCTGTCAACGCCGGCAGGTCAATATGCTCACCCGGAACATTAACAGACTTGTGAGAACCCAGTTTACCGTCGTTCATAACCTCCACTGTCAGACGCTTACCGTCATTCTCCAACACCTGCATGTCCAGTTCGCCGTCATCAAAAAGTATGTCGTCACCAACCTTCACATCCTTGCAGATATCAGGATAAGACAGTCGCACGCAGTCGTGCTCTGTGTCATGCTCCGGATCACCAATGATAGTAACTCTCTCTCCAGTATGGAATTCTATTGGCTTGTCAGTACCTGTGGTACGCACCTCCGGTCCCTTTGTGTCTATAAGTATTCCCAAATGTGGCGACACGGCGCGAACATTGCGTATTATCTTCTTCAGCCCCTCCGGCGTAGCGTGAGCGGTGTTCATACGTATAACATTCACACCAGCCTCATATAACTGCTTGATGAAATCCACCTCACAACGCAAGTCACTAACCGAGGCTACTATCTTTGTTTGCTTCATAATGTATCTGTATGTTTTCGTTTTCCTAATTGTAGGGTATATTTTATATGCAAAGATAGTTTTTTTTCTCATAAAAGCAAAATAAAATGCTAAAATATGCGAAAATTTAATATTTATGATAGTTTTTTTTTGATTAATTTTGTCTATTTGAAAATATATTGTTACTTTTGTGATTGTAATCTCTACATTACAATTTGAGAAAACATAACAAATACGAATCCAACAAAAACCTAAAATTACAGGAACACAAACCTTAGACATGAACAAACACACTTGTTTTCCTTGAACAGGGTATACTATGAGCAATGTCATATCGCATAAAGGAATAATAGACAGTATAGAAGGCGGGGTGGCGCATGTGCGTATCACCCAGCATAGTGCCTGCAGCAGCTGCAAGGTAGCATCATACTGTAACTCTGCGGAAAGCAAGGAAAAGCTGATAGACGCCCGCGTCAGCGAACCGAGCCGTTACCACGTTGGCGACGAGGTTACTGTCATGGCGGCGCAGTCCGTAGGCACAAAGGCGGTAATACTTGCCTTCGTCATACCTCTCATACTGATGATGAGTACCATCGCAACAGTAGTGAGAGCGACTGGCAACGAGATGTGGGCAGCAGTATCGGGCATAGCAATACTTGTACCCTACTACGCACTGCTCTACATGCTGCGTAACAGGCTGGCACGCCAACTGACGTTCTATCTTGACGAGCAGAACACAACAGCATAAAAGAACAAACATAAATAAATTAACTTTAAATCATTATGAGCTTAATACTATCATCAATGCTTACACTTGGCACCACGGCAGCCATTGCTTCATTGGTACTGTTTGTGATATCCAAGAAGTTCGCAGTAGAGGAAGACCCGCGCATCGGGCAAATCGCAGCCATACTGCCACAGGCAAACTGCGGCGGTTGTGGTTTCCCTGGATGTCCCGGCTTTGCAGCTGCCCTTGTAAAGGCTGCTACGGAGAAAGGCTCTATTGACGGACTATCATGCCCCGTAGGCGGTGCTGAGGTAATGGACCAAGTCAACAGCATACTTGATTCTGCCGACGCCGCTCCGCAGGCATCTGCCGCAACTCCGGCTAAGAGCGATGCTGCAAAACCATCAGCACCGGCACAACTGAAACCGATGTCAACAGACCCGAAGCCTTTCGTCGTTCCTGACATCGATTTTTCAGGCAAGAAAGAGAATCCTATTCCAGAAATCAAATGCGGTCCTAAACCCGCTATAATACCCGCCAACTGGCCTAAGTGAATACTCAAAGGTTGCCAAGCCTCTGAGTCACAAGGGGAAGTCATTACATCTTCCCTGCCACACCCAGACAGTGCAACCTAAACAAAATAACAAAAACTATGAGATCAAAGACTTTTAGAATTGGTGGAATACACCCGGACGAGAACAAACTGAGCAATGACTCTGTCACCAAGCAGGCGCCATTGCCCAAGATAGCCGTGTATCCGCTCAGCCAGCATATCGGAGCACCTGCCAAAGCCATCGTAAAAGAAGGCGACAAGGTAAAGGTGGGCACCATGATTGCAGAGGCTGGAGGTTTTGTTTCCGCAAATATTTTCTCTTCTATTTCAGGTACCGTCATCAAGGTTGGCGACGCAATGGATGTGTCTGGAGCCATGAAGCCTTGCATCACAGTACAACGCGAGGGTGAAGGAAACATTTGGGAGGAATCCATAGACCGTTCAGAGAAACTGGAGCGCCTGGAGTCTCACCCAGAACTGACACCAGAGGAGATAATCAACCGTATCAAGTACGCCGGCGTGGTAGGTATGGGCGGCGCCTGCTTCCCTACACACGTCAAACTGATGCCGCCTCCGGGAGCGAAGGCAGAATGTGTCATCATCAACGGTGTAGAGTGTGAGCCATATATCACCTCTGACTACAGGCTGATGATGGAGAAGCCCGACCAGCTCATTGAGGGATTAAAGATACTGATGGCTGCCGTAAAGGTTGACAAAGGATACATCGGCATAGAGGACAATAAGCCTGCCGCCATCACAGAACTGTCAGAGAAGCTGCAGCGTCTGGGCATAAGCAATATCGAGGTTGTGCCTCTGAAGAAGAAATACCCTCAAGGTGGTGAGAAACAGCTTATCGACGCCGTTATTGGCCGACAGGTACCTGCCCCACCAGCCATACCTATCAGCGTTGGCGCCGTGGTACAGAATGCCGGCACAGCCGTAGCAGTATATGAGGCTGTAATGAAACGTAAGCCTTTGTTTGAGAGATACACTACCGTTACTGGTAAAGGACTGAGCAATCCAAGCAACTACCTTGTCCGCATGGGTACCTCTTTCAAGGAACTTATCAATCTCTGTGGCGGAATGCCAGAAGGCGAGAACAAGGTGTTGGCTGGCGGTCCTATGATGGGACGTGCCGTACCTTCCATCGAAGTACCCGTAGGCAAGGGACAGAACTCTATCACAATTCTTACCGGTGACGACGCAAAGCGCAAAGCTCCACAGCCTTGCATTCGCTGTGCCAAGTGTGTCAGCGTATGTCCTATGGGACTGGAGCCATTCCTTCTCGCCAAAGGTACATCAATGGAGAAATGGGATATGCTCGAGCAAGAGGATATCACATCATGTATAGAGTGTGGCTCATGCCAGTTCACATGCCCGGCTCACCGTCCGCTGCTCGACGACATCCGCAAGGGCAAAGGCACCGTAATGGGCATAATACGCAGCCGTACTGCTCCTGCCGCACCTGCATCTGCCGCCAAGCCTGCCGCAGGCAATGGTACTGACAAGGGTGCAGCAACAGAGAAGAAAGCAATGTCAACAGAGCCGAAACCTTTCGTCACTCCTGTCATTGACTTCTCTGGTGCAAAGCAGAACCCTGTAGCTGAGATAAAGGCCGGACCTAAGCCTGCTATCATGCCAGCTAACTGGCCAAAATAATTACAGGAGAGATATAGTAGAGACTGGAACCATAGATAACTATAGGAACTATAGGAACTATAGATACAATTGATACTATAGGAACTACAGGCACCATAACTACTATACCACTATAGAAACTATAAAAGCAAACTAAAAACAAAACAAAAAAAATAAGACTATCATGGGAAATCTGATTGTTTCTCAATCTCCTCACGCTCACGGCAATGACTCCGTGGAAAAGAATATGTATGGAGTGGTGATAGCATTGCTTCCAGCACTGTTCGCTTCATTCTACTTCTTTGGCATCGGTTCTCTTATCGTATGCCTTGTGAGTATTGCTGCCTGCATGTTCTTTGAGTGGGCAATATGTAAAGCCTTTCTGAAGCGCGAGCCTACACTTCTTGACGGCTCAGCGCTGCTTACCGGACTGCTGCTCGGTATGAACCTTCCGTCTAACTTCCCTCTGTGGATGATAATAGTAGGTGCGCTGATAGCCATCGGCGTAGGCAAGATGTCATTCGGCGGCATAGGCCAGAATCCTTTCAACCCTGCATTGGTAGGACGTTGCTTCCTGCTCGTCAGCTTCCCCACGGCCATGACCTCATGGCCTCTTGAGGGACAGATGACAGCCTATACTGACGCTGAAACCGGCGCCACACCGTTGGCACTGATGAAACTGGCTATCAAGGGTGACGCCACAGCACTCGACAAACTGCCTACAGCCTGGGATATGTTCCTCGGCAACGTACAGACAGGTGCTGGTACCATCGGTGAGATATGCGCACTGGCTCTGCTTATCGGACTTGTCTTCATGCTCTGCCGTAAGATTATAACATGGCATATCCCTGTGTCTATCATCGGTACCGTGTTTATCCTGGCAGGCCTGCTTCACCTTATCGACGGCAAGCAGTTTGCCGACCCGTTCCAGGTGATATTCGCCGGCGGACTTATGCTCGGTGCGATATTTATGGCCACAGACTATGTCACGTCACCTATGACACACAAGGGACAGCTGATATACGGCGTGAGCATCGGTGTACTGACAATAGTGATACGTAACTGGGGAGCATATCCAGAGGGTATGTCATTCGCCATACTCATCATGAATGCCTTCACCCCACTTATCAACATGTATGTTAAACCAAAGCGCTTCGGTGAGGTGCTCGTAAATGAATAAGGGAGGACAGCAGAAATGGAGAAATTAAAATCTAATTTGCCTAACATGGTAGGCATACTGACCACTGTGGCAGTACTGTGCGGTGGCATCCTCGCTTATGTCAACGACCTCACAGACGCTCCACGCAAAGAGGCTGCGCAAAACGCCCTCAACGCCGGCATAGAGCAGGTGATGGGCGGCAAATGCAAAGTAGAGAAGCCTGACACCATCATACGTACTGTTGATGGCAAGGAACTGACATACATAGCATATAAGACAGACAAAGGCACTGCCATACAGTCAACAGACCCTAACGGTTTCGGCGGTAACCTGACAGTACTCGTAGGTTTCAACAACGACGGCGACATCCTGGGCTACACCATACTTGAGACTGCTGAGACACCAGGACTCGGTGCCAAGGCCGACAAATGGTTCCAGTCTGTGGAGAACGGCGGAAACAGCGAGAAGTCAAGCATCATAGGCAAGAACCCCGCCAAGAACCAGCTCAGGGTAACCAAAGACAATGACGGTGGAGAGATTGACGCAATCACAGCCTCAACCATCACATCGCGTGCCTTCCTGCGCGCCGTACAAGAGGCTTACAACACTTATGCAGAAAACAAATAAAACAAAGGAGGAACGAACATTATGAGTAAATTCGGAATAATAATGAACGGCATCATAAAGGAGAACCCTACCTTTGTACTGATGCTCGGTATGTGTCCTACGCTTGCCACCACCACCAGCGCCCTCAACGGACTGATGATGGGACTTGCCACCATGGCTGTGCTGATATTCTCTAATATCATCATCTCTGCCATAAAGAATCTTACACCTGACATGGTGCACATACCTGTATATATTGTAGTGATAGCAACGCTTGTGACAATAGTGCAGTTCTGCCTCGCGGCATACATGCCTGAGGTCAACAAGTCCCTGGGACTGTTCATACCACTCATTGTGGTGAACTGTATCATCCTCGGTCGTGCAGAATCCTTTGCAGGCAAGAACAATCCTCTTGACTCTGCCCTTGACGGTATTGGCATCGGACTGGGTTTCACCATCGGTCTTACCGTGCTTGGCATCTGTCGTGAACTGCTTGGCAACGGAACAGTATTTGACTTCCGCATCATACCAGAGGACTTCGGTATGCTGCTCTTCATACTGCCTCCGGGAGCCTTCATGACCTTAGGCTTCATCATTGCCATCATCAACCGCTTCAAGAAAGCATAAATATTAAAACAACCCATAATCCATAATATAAAGACATGGAGTATATACTGATATTCATAGCAGCGATATTCGTAAACAATATCGTGCTGAGCCAGTTTCTTGGCATCTGCCCATTCCTCGGTGTCAGCCAGAAGGTCAGCACCTCACTGGGTATGTCGGCAGCCGTAGCCTTCGTAATGGTCTTGGCCACCCTCGTTACATGGTGCTTACAGATGTTCGTGCTTGTGCCGTTCGGTCTTGAGTTCCTGCAGACGCTGACATTCATTCTCGTCATAGCCTCTCTGGTACAGATGGTAGAGATAATACTCAAGAAGGTATCTCCCCCACTCTATCAGGCCCTGGGAGTGTTCCTCCCACTGATAACCACCAACTGCGCCGTGCTCGGTGTAGCCATCCTCGTGGTACAGAAAGACTATAACCTGCTGATGTCTCTTGACTACGCATTGGCTTCTGCCCTGGGCTTCGGTCTGGCGCTGATACTCTTCGCCGGACTGCGTGAGCAACTGGAGTTTGCCAACGTGCCTAAGGGCATGAAGGGTATGTCCATCACGCTCATCACCGCCTCTCTGCTGTCACTCGCCTTCATGGGCTTCAGTGGTGTTGACGGTGGTCTGAAACAACTCTTCGGACTTTAAGCCGCAGGCTTTACAGATAAGAAATACAAGTCTGCGTACTGAGCATCGTCTCATGCCAGACTAATTTGTGTTTGTGTTGTTGTCCTCTCTCGCTGCGATGGCGGGGGAGGATTTTTCTATTGCGAAAGCCTGTTTTTCATTTTGTCATTCAAGAAAAAAAGTGTACCTTTGCGAAGAAATGGTGAAAAGCTTGTAATAATGTCAAAGAAGAAGAGGATATATCTTGTAATATTATCAGTCTTACTGTTACTGCTGACAACACTATGGCTGATATGGCTGCTGCGTCCTGTCAGCGACGAGGAGGCAGCCGACAATGATGTCACGCTTACCGTACTCACACGCTATGTGCTGTCTGTTGACAGCGTTGACCTCATAGCGTTCCCCCAGACAGAGGGCGACAGCCTGCTTATACACGCTGTGGAGGCCTCGTCAAAGAAAGTACGCGACGAACAGAGCTACGCACCTGCAGAATGGATACGCCGCTTCGGCCTGCTGCCCTACTGCGGCGGCACCATGGCAGTGGAGAGCGCCGACACATCACGCCTGTGCGCAATGAGCAGCGAGCAGATACGCAACCTGCTGCACCACCAGGAGCAGATAACCGCCAACGACATTATCATAGCCCACGAGCAGCGCAACGACATTGACTATTACATGAAGACGCACACCGTAACTGACAACGGCTTCGACATCGTGGCACGATACGGTGAGGTACTCACAGCAAAGACCGACTCCATCATGCGCCTCGACACCTTGATAAAGAAAGCATTGAGCGGCAACGGCAACCTCAGTATACGCATGGTACGCAACTATTACATCAACACCTACAAAGGTCCTATAGCCTGCATACCTACTGAGAGCAACGACTCCGTCACCTTGCTGCGCCTGCAACCCACCACCGCACAGGAAGAGGTGGACGTAGAGGGCGACCTGTTCACACGGCTGCGCCACTCACGTCTGACAGCCGACGACGCACTAAAGCGCCTTGCCAACCGTCACCCAAAAGCCGTCAAAGTCCATTACACTCACATCGACTCCATAGGCCATTACACCGGCAACCGTGACTCCGTAATGCAGCCCCACGGCTACGGACGTTTCATTTCTCATAAAGGAGACTTCTATGAGGGCGAATGGCAGCACGGCAAACGAGAAGGCGTAGGCTTCTCCATGGTTCCAGGCAAGAGGCTGATGCTGGGTGAATGGAAACAAGACCGTTTCCTCGGTGAGCGCATCACATACACCCCCGAGCGAATCTACGGCATCGACATCTCACGTTTCCAGCATGAGCACGGCCGCAAGCGCTATGCCATAGACTGGCGCAACCTCAGAATTACATCTCTGGGCACCATTTCCAAGAAGACCATCAAAGGAGCCGTAAACTACCCTGTGTCTTTCATTTACATAAAAGCCACCGAGGGCACAACCATAAAGAGCAGATACTTTGCGTCCGACTATGCCGCCGCACGCAAGCACGGCTACCGCACCGGTGCCTACCACTTCTTCTCCATACTCTCTCCGGGCGCTAGTCAGGCTGAGTATTTCCTCAAGAACAGCAGATATACACGGGGCGACTTGCCACCGGTGCTCGACCTTGAACCCACCGACGCACAGATACGCAAGGCTGGCGGAGAGCAACAACTGTTCAACAGCGTGCGAACATGGCTGAGGATTGTGGAGCAGAGACGCGGAGTAAGACCGATACTCTATGTGAGCCAAAGTTTCGTAAACCGCCATCTGTCTGCCGCCCCCGACATAAAGAAGAAGTATGACGTATGGATAGCACGCTACGGAGAATACAAACCTGATGTCAACCTCGTGTACTGGCAGTTGTGTCCCGACGGACGAGTCAAAGGTATTCACGGCACCGTGGACATCAATGTGTATAACGGCTTTTCCATGAAATAACAGGGAATAACAAATAAAGAATAAAGAATAAGGAATAAAGAATAAGGAATAGGGAATAGGGAATAGGGAATAAAGAATAAAGAATAAGGAATAAAGATTAAGGAATAAAGATTAAGGAATAAAGATATGCAAGAAACAAGACAAAACAGAATATCAAGACTGCTGCAGAAGGAGCTCAGTCTCATCTTTCAGAGCCAGACACGCCAGATGCACGGCGTAATGGTAAGCGTAACAAGAGTGAAGATATCGCCAGACCTCAGTATCTGCACCGCATACCTCAGCATCTTCCCGTCTGAGCGTGGTGACGAACTGCTGAAGAACATACAGCAGAATACATCCACAATACGTTACGACCTCGGACAACGAGTAAGAAACCAACTGCGCATAATACCAGAACTGCGTTTCTTCATTGATGACTCGCTCGACTATCTCGAACGCATCGACGACCTGCTGAAGCAGTAAGCATCTCATATATGCTGACCGACGTAGGCTGTTCCTCCCGATAGGAAATCCTCCCACCATTATAGGGATTTTACTTTTGCGTTTAGGGGAAAAACATTTCGTGAGTTACTTTTTTGCGTTAACTTTGCTTACAGGAAAAAGAAAGAAAAGTCTAACACTTAAATAGAAAGGAACCACGTTATGAAAAAGTCAATACTCACACTCATAGTTCTCAGCATCATCGGTACATCAGCAGTTAGCGCACATCCGCGCCACGACCGTCATCATAATGACCGCCCGGTGGTAGTGGTACACCACGAGGCAAACAGGCATCACCGTCATGCACGTCCTATCCACGTAATGGAGGCACGCCCAGTAGCACCTCGCACAGTGGTGGTAACCCGTCCTGAGCCTGTACCTGTTCCGGCTCCACGTCCGGTGGTAGTAGTAGAGCGTCATCCTGACAATGTAGCCACAGCAGCCGTAGTAGGCGGTATCATAGGCGGCGTGATAGGCGCGATAGTAAGATAAGAAAACCTTATTGATTCAAATAGCAAGAGCCTCCCTTACGGCATATATGCCACAGGGAGGCTCTCTTTTTTATATCCCTTACACATTACTCTCCGTATATTTCCTTCAGTTTCCTGCCGAGAGCCTTGCCACGTAAGTTGATGGCTACTATCTTTCCATTACCGTCGCAAAGGATGTTAAACGGTATCGTATGTATGTCATAGACTGCTGCCGCAATACTTTCCCATCCTTCATAGTCGCAAAAGTTCTTCCAGGGAATGTTATACCTGCCCAATGCCGAGATGCACTTAGCTTTATCCTTATCCAGCGATATGCCTATGACGTCAAAGCCCTTGGAATGATAGCGCTCGTAATTGGTCTTTATATTAGGTATCTCCTTAACACATGGTGCACACCACGATGCCCAATAGTCTATCAACACATAGTTTCCTTTTCCCAAAAACTCACTGATGCGGTGTTTCTCACCCCTCATGTCTGGAATCTTGAAATCCTTTGCGTCCGTACCCAGCAACGCTTTCTCCTTTTCCACTCTCTCCATTATATTGTCAATGTGAACTCTTGCCGGGTGCTTGGTATAGTCCCTGCCACTATTCATCAACGCCTTCACATCCTCATGTCCCAAGATATGATAGTACCTGTATATCCAATATACAGGCGCACAATTGTCTTTGTTGGCTTCTATCCTCTCAAGCAGATAGGAGCGAGCCTCACTATTCTTCTTAGCCTTGTGCAACTCCGCTGCCTTACGTGCCACAGCATAAAGCTCCTCATTAAGCGGACTGCCCGACACTGCGTCCCTGTTCATATCCAACGTTATGTCAGAGCCGTCAATGATAACAAGATTGACTTTTCTGGATGTTACATCCAAGAACTCAAGATACTTGTCTGTGTACTCATTACCTTTATATACGAAAGTGCCGTTTTTCGCCATGACGGTACCGACAGTCTTACCCGTAGCAAAGTTCCTTATCTCTATCTCACGCGACATTGTCGAGGTCTTGCCCGTAATGGTAAACTCTACTTTCTTTGACGCCCACACAGGGAGCATTGTTGTCAGCAACAGCGACAATAATAATAGTTTTCTCATTTCTTCTTATTATCCTTTTTTTGTTTAATCAGCACTTGAGAAGCGCAAGGTGTTAAGCCTGCATACAGACTTGCCCTTGGTCTTTGAAGAGAACACCAGATAAAGGGCATGCTTGCCGTTGTAATGGCTCAGGCTGCTTACATCCACTGACGCGCGTACAGGCTCTCCTGCCTTCGCACCGCTGCCTTTGACTGTCAGCGAACCTATGCGCACGCCGCCCTCCTGCTCTGACGGACGGTCTATGTATATATCCACTGTGCCGTCAATGCCCTCCGGCTCATAGTTGAGCTGCAGGCGCAGTTTCTTCTTGCCATACGTCTTTGAGAAGTTGTAGTATTTGTAGCCCACCACCGAACCGTCAACATTATTGACCATAGGACAGCGGTTTATCTCAGCGGCGTATGGATTGGTTATTTCCGCCGCCTTGTCATAGCTGTAGCCGGGATACTCTTCAAGGTAATGCACCTCTGTATGCGAACCGGAGTATATCATATTCGGGAACTCCTGCCGCGCACCATGCGGTCCGGTGTAATAGCAGGCTATGCCTGCCTGGTACTCTGTGAGCGGGTCAAGGCCTTCGGTCTTGAATCCCTCAGAGGTGTACTCTGCCTCGCTGATACGCACATAGCCGCCCTCGCCTTCACGTACCTCTACTTCCACCGGTGCCACCATGGCCTGACGCGAATACTCTGACGTACCTGCCTGGCGGTGGTAAAACACCCACCACTTGCCATTGATACAGCAGAGGCTGCCATGGGTGTTACCGCAAGGTGTGGCAGTAGCCTTCACGCTGCCGTCAGGCTGACGCTCCTTGCCACGTCCGTCAATAATGGTACCACCGTATGTCCACGGTCCCAGCGGAGAGTTGGAGTAACAGTATGCCAGGGTGTAGTTGGTCTGAGGCAGTCCGTCCTCACCCTCGTTAGTCCAGCGGCTATATATAAACACATACTTGTCTTTTATCTTTCTTATGGATGACGCTTCAAAGAAACGATACACCATGTTTACAGAATCCTTGAAACCCGTTATCATATTGTCTATTACCTTCGTGCCCGGCTTCACCGTACTCATAGTGGCAGGGTCAAGCTCTGCGGCCATAGAACGGGCAAAGCCCCAGTAGGCATACGCCCTGCCGTCATCATCGACGAAGGCTGCGGGGTCAAAGCTTATAGGACCCACAGTGCGGCGTGGGTTATCCTTGCTCCAGTTGCACACCTCAAACGGTCCGTCGGGACGATAGCTCTTGGCCACGGCACTGCCGCGCTCGTCTGACTGCACATTGGGATAGAGGTAATACACCTTCCTGCCGGTGGAGTCTGTGGTCTCACACACATCGGGGGCATACAGCACGTCACCGTCTCCGTTAGCATTTATAAGATTGCCGTCACGGTCTTTGTCAAGGCGGAATATAATGCCGTCACAACGCCAGTGGGCAAGGTCGTCAACAGACGCCGACCACACTACCTGGTCCCTGCCGCAATAATACTTGCGCAGCATATCATGCGAACCGTATATATAAACCCTGTATTTGCCCGGGTTATCGGGGTCCTCAAAAACGTATGGCTCTCCGTCAGGGATAAACTCCCACAACGGCAGGTAAGGATTCTGGGCGCTGACATTACAAAGGAGCGCCGACAGCATAACAAGCAGTGATGTTACAATCTTCATATCCGTATAATTATTGTTTAAGGTTATGTTTCGGGATACAAAGATAACATTTTTCCGTGACATATAAAAACTTTTCGCCTGTTTGATTATTCTCTCTTTTTTTGTAACTTTGTACCTGTTATACGGGAATGCTCTCCCTGATGACATATATAGACCTGAACTTACAAACACTTAAAACGAAACTGACGATGAGCACTACATTTAACCGCAACGGAGTATTCAAGACCGTCTGCTCCCTGTTTATCATACTACTCCTTATGCCCATAGGACACGCACTGATGGAGCTGATGGAGCATTTCCTGCCGCCCACCGCACTGCACTACAGCGCCTTCGCCATGGGACTGCTTGGCCTGCTGATGGTCATCATCGGCGTGTATGCCAAGGGCGACACCCGACAGACCGTATGGGGCATCACGGGCGCCATGCTCTTCTGGACCGGATGGGTGGAGTTCCTATTCGTATATTACGCCCAACGATATGGTGTGCACTGCGACCTGCAAGGCTCTGGCGTTATACAGACAATGACCGAGTACACCGACGGTATGATAACCCACCAGGACTACCTCATCAACGGCAGACCGCTCGCTGACTACACACGCCCTGAACTGAAGGCTATACGCGGCTCGCGCCCTGAATACCTGATAATGCCAGCCACCTTCGGACTGTGGATTACCGTCATGGTGCTCTACACCTTCTGTACACGCACGGGATGCGACCTCATAAACTGGATACAGCGTCACTGTCTGAAGAGCAACACCCGCGACAGCATAGAGCTGCGCCCCATGGCTCACCATCCTTCCATAATTGTCTTCATGGAGTGGATAATGATGATGTGGGGAATGTATCTGGTACTGATGTTCTGCTACGACCCGGTATTCCTCGGACAGCGTCATCCCGTCACCCTGGCGTTTGCGCTGATATGCCTTGTAGGCTCCGCGCTGATGCTGAAGAAACAGCTGCACATCACCTCATGGGGCAGGAACATACGTTTTGCCCTCGCCACTGTGATAGTGTTCTGGTCGTTCGTGGAGATTGCCGCGCGCAACGGTTTCTTCAGCGAGGTATGGGTGGACCCGATGAACCACAAGACTGAGGTGGGATTGATAGCTGCGACATTCCTCATAGCCGTAACCGCCACTGTGTTCTTCTCTAAGTATATCACAACGAAGACTGCCGCTGACGAGGAGTAGGCAGGCATCAACACGGGCTTTCTTAGCAACTGTAAAATTTACCGTAAAAGAAAACTCTTTTTAAGCGAATAAAAAGCGCCTGGTGGGCTGCCAGCCCATAAAGGGGTGTGAATTGAATACAGGGCCTCTGAGGGGGCAAAAACAAGAACGACCTTTTTGCAAGATGTAGCAAAAAGGTCGTTCTTTATGTTTTTTCAGTGTAAAAGCTATGCTTTTATGTGGAGAAAGCTATCACTTCACGCCACGAAAGGGCAACTTTCAGGATGTAAAAGCTATCGTTTTACGACGTAAAAGCTATGCTTTCACCGCTTTTTTAGAAAACTTTACATTTTCAAGGGCGGTACATTTTACGGTTTTTCGCCCTCGTCCAGTCCCATCTTCGTCTTCGTCCAGTCCCGTTTTCGTCCAACAATCAGTGCAATCCGTATAATCAGTCTAAATCCGTTGTTAAAATAATCTGTTTAACTCAACTTTCGCAAGCTTCAGTTTCGTTGAGGTTTAAGGTTTTGAGGTCGCTTCGCTTCAAGGTTTTAAGGTGATATTAGGCAACTAT
>OCTW013411539.1_pt1 | contig 25999 bp, 24 predicted proteins | sample 1539671 | NCBI WGS metagenome assembly OCTW01 (sample SAMN02144230, study PRJEB22623) | gut metagenome | biome: sheep rumen | host: Ovis aries | place: New Zealand | reverse complement strand
ACATTTCATCAAGTTCTTTGTCTAAGTCGAAGTCTTTGGGCAAAGGACCACACGTCATTGCCAACACCTTTGCCGAAGGCTTATAGTCCTGGGGGATTTTTGGAAACGTTTGTTGATTCTGAAATATTCCGTATCTTTACACCGACGGCTAATCTTCCATCAACTTGCGATAACGGGTGCGCTTGGGCTCCTCAAGCCCCAGACGCTGGGCTTTGTTGGCCTCATACTCAGAGTAGTTGCCCTCAAAGTAGAACACCTGCCCCTCTCCTACTCCCGACGTTCCCTCGCCTGCCTGTGGACTTTCAAAGGCAAGGATGTGCGTACAGATACGGTCGAGGAACCAACGGTCGTGGCTGATGATGACGGCACAGCCAGCAAAAGCCTCAAGACCTTCCTCAAGAGCCCGGAGGGTGTTGACGTCGATATCGTTCGTGGGCTCGTCAAGCAACAGCACATTGCCCTCCTGTTTCAGGGCGATGGCCAGATGGAGACGGTTGCGCTCACCACCGGAGAGGACGCCACACTTCTTCTCCTGGTCGGCACCGCTGAAGTTGAAGCGTGAGAGATAGGCCCGCACGTTGACATCACGGCCTCCCATGCGGATGGTCTCGTTGCCACCGCTGACGACCTGATAGACGCTCTTCTCGGGGTCGATATCCTTATGCTGCTGGTCGACGTAGGAGAGTTTGACCGTCTCGCCCACATCGAAGGAGCCGGCATCAGGAGTTTCGAGGCCCATGATAAGCCGGAAGAGCGTGGTCTTGCCGGCACCGTTGGGACCGATCACACCCACGATACCGTTAGGAGGCAGGTTGAAGTTGAGGTCGCGGAAGAGCGGCTTCTCCGGATAGGACTTGGCGACATGCTCGGCAACGATGACCTTATTGCCCAGACGCGGACCATTGGGAATAAAGATCTCAAGTTTCTCCTCCTTCTGCTTCTGCTCTTCGTTGAGCATCGTCTCGTAAGAGTTCAGACGGGCCTTACCCTTGGCATGGCGTGCCTTGGGAGCCATACGCACCCACTCGAGTTCGCGCTCCAGCGTCTTACGGCGCTTCGAGGCCTGCTTCTCTTCCTGTGCCAGACGCTGTGACTTCTGTTCGAGCCATGAGGAGTAGTTACCTTTCCAGGGAATACCTTCGCCACGGTCAAGCTCGAGGATCCACTCTGCCACATCGTCGAGGAAGTAACGGTCGTGGGTGACGGCAATCACGGTACCCTCGTACTGCTGGAGATGCTGTTCGAGCCAGTCGATAGACTCAGCGTCGAGGTGGTTGGTGGGCTCGTCGAGCAACAGCACGTCGGGTTTCTGCAAGAGCAGCCGGCAGAGAGCCACACGACGGCGCTCTCCACCAGAGAGGTTCTTCACGCTCCAGTCGCCCGGCGGACAGTTCAGTGCCGCCATCGCCCGATCGAGTTTCGAGTCCATGTTCCAGGCATCAGTAGCATCGATGGTATCCTGCAGCTCCGCCTGACGAGCCATCAGTTTCTCCATCTTATCAGGGTCTTCGTAGTATTCGGGCAGTCCGAACTTCACATTGATGTCATCATATTCTGCCAAAGCGTCATACACATGCTGCACACCTTCCATGACATTCTCCTTGACGGTTTTCTCCTCGTTGAGTGGTGGGTCCTGCGGCAGGTAGCCGACAGAGTAGCCCGGACTCCACACGACATTGCCCTGATACTGCTGGTCGAGTCCGGCGATGATCTTCATCAGCGTGGACTTACCGGCACCATTGAGGCCAATGATACCAATCTTCGCACCATAGAAGAAACTGAGATAGATGTTCTTGAGCACTTGCTTCTGGTTCTGCTGGATGGTCTTGCTCACGCCCACCATCGAGAAAATCACTTTCTTGTCGTCTACTGTTGCCATATATATAATAATGTGTAAGTTCGAAAAAAGGAAAGCACTGCCCCTGTAAGCCGGGTTCTGTGCCGTATGCACGGCGTCTGTCATTTATCTAATCCCTGAGTCACCCCAGGGCTTAAGCGTTCTACCCTCCGCCGCATGAGTCCCGGCCCTGTTGCATTGCTGCTCAGGCCTTCGTCAACTCGGGCGGGCAACCCTCTCTCGGGACGGTATACATGAACTTGCAGCCTCCAGCGGGCACAGCCCAATGATCACCCATTGGCTGGTGGTCTCTTACACCACCTTCTCACCCTTACCCCGTCCGAAGACAAGGCGGTCATTCTCTTCTGCCCTCACCTACTGTCACCAATAGCTTCCATTTTCAGAAGTGGAGCGCCCTATGCTGCCCGGACTTTCCTCTCGTGCCTAATAGCACCAGCGACAGACCGTGACAGTGCTTTCGTGGTGCAAAGGTACGAATAAGCGAGGGAAAAACCAAATATTTTGGTTATAATTTCGATATTGCAATCTAAAACGTATCGTTTTCTTAAAATTGTCAGTATTTTAAGATTTAAAGTGTTAATCGCAAAAGGCCGTTAAGCCTTTCAGCCGAATTGTTAAATTGGGACAAATATTCACGACAATTTGTCACAATCCGAAAAAATGCACCTATATTTGCATCCGAATTCACGGAACGGTGAGTAATTAATAATTAAAAGCAGAACATTTAAAACATTAAACAAATGAATGAGAATATGAAAAAGATCGTCAATGTGGCAACGCCAGCCATGTGCGCCGTTGCCTTGGTACTCTCGGTAGCAGCTTTCAACAAGACCAATGCTGCCAATCCCTCTTCACCAAACCCTGTTGTATCATCGGCTCCTGCCGTTCAGCCAGTAGACCTGACCTACGCAGCCGAAAAGTCATTACCGTCGGTAGTGTATATCAAGAACACGCAGAACTCAAAGGTGCAGACCGTTGAGTACAGCGATCCCTTCGAGGATTTCTTCTCTGATCCGTTCGGAGGATTCTTTGGCCGCGGACAAGGAAACAATGGTCGTCGCCAGCGTCAGGTGCAGACTCCCAAGCGCACGGCTGCCGGCAGCGGTGTGATTATCTCCACCGATGGCTATATTGTCACCAACAATCACGTCGTAGACGGTGCTGACGAACTGACGGTCACACTTAACGACAACAAAGAATACTCTGCCCGCATCATTGGTGCCGATGCCACGACAGACCTGGCCCTGATCAAGATCGACGGCAAGAACCTGCCTGCCATTCAGATTGCCAACTCCGACGATGTGAAGATCGGCGAATGGGTGCTGGCCGTAGGCAATCCCCTTGGACTGAACAATACGGTCACTGCCGGTATCGTCTCGGCCAAGGCCCGCTCGATGGGTTCCGGCGTATCCTCGATGATCCAGACAGATGCTGCCATCAACCAAGGTAACTCTGGTGGTGCACTGGTGAACACCAATGGTGCGCTGATAGGTATCAACGCCATGATCTACTCGCAGACAGGCTCAAACATCGGCTATGGCTTTGCCATCCCCACCACGATCATGAACAAGGTTGTCGACGACATCAAGAAATATGGTAACGTACAGCGTGCCATGATCGGCATCAAGGGTTCTGACGTGAACGTGTATGTCGACACTGAGAAAGAGAAGGGCAACGAGGTAGACCTCGGCACGATGGAGGGTATCTACATCGCCGAAGTCGTGGAAGACGGTGCTGCTGCTGACGCTGGCCTGAAGAAGAATGACGTGATCACACACATCGATGGTCAGAAGGTGACGAAGTTCGGCGAACTGCAGAACATCATCGCCCAGAAGCGTCCTGGTGACAAGGTCACCATCACCTATCTGCGCGACAAGTCGAAGAAGACCGTTACGCTGACGCTGAAGAACGAACAAGGCAACACCAAGGTTGTAAAGAATGCCGACCTCGACGTGCTTGGCGGTAACTTCCGCGCCATCACCGACAGCCAGAAGGAGCAGCTGAACATCGGCTACGGTCTGGAAGTAATAAAGGTCAGCGGTGGTAAGCTGAAGGATGCCGGCGTGCCGAAGGGCTTCATCATCCAGCGTGTCAACGACAAGAGCATCAAGACTATCGACGACCTGCAGAACGTTGTGAAAGAGGCCTCTACAAGCAAGGAGCCGGTGCTCTACATCCAGGGCATCTACCCGACTGGCAAGAAAGGCTACTTTGCCGTGCCACTCGAAAATGACTAAGCTTGGTTTGTAGTTGACAGTTTATAGTTTAGAGTTTATAGATGATATGCAGGTAGGCCATTTTAAGCCTCCAAAGTAATCATCTATAAACTCTAAACTTTAAACTATAAACAAAAAAATACATTTTTTTCGCTTTTTCTTTGGTTGTTTCACGGAAATATCATAACTTTGCATATTGCATTAAATGCTCAACCAATGAGACAACTGAAAATCATAAAATCGATTACTAACCGCGAGAGTGCCTCGCTGGAAAAGTATCTCCAGGAAATCAGCAAGGAAGAGATGATCTCTGCTGAGGAGGAAGTAGAGCTTGCCCAGCGTATCCGCAAAGGGGACCAGAAAGCCCTTGAGCGACTGACAAGGGCAAACTTGCGATTTGTTGTCTCAGTAGCAAAGCAGTATCAGAATCAGGGCATGAGTCTGCCCGACCTCATCAATGAAGGAAACCTGGGACTGCTGAAAGCAGCAGAGCGGTTCGACGAGACTCGCGGCTTTAAGTTTATCTCCTACGCCGTGTGGTGGATTCGACAGAGTATCCTGCAAGCCATCTCGGAACAGAGCCGTATCGTGAGACTGCCTCTGAATCAGGTGGGGTCGTATAATAAGATCAATCGCGAAATCAGCAAGTTTGAGCAGTTGAACGAACGACGTCCTTCCCTGCATGAGATAGCAGAGAACATTGACCTGCCGACCGAGAAGATCGACGAGGCAATGAGCGTCAGCGGGCATCACGTCTCTGTAGACGCACCATTTGCCGAGGGCGAAGACAACAGCCTGCTCGACGTGATGGTGAACGAAGATATTCCGTCGACCGACAAGGAACTGGTCATAGAGTCGCTGAAATCAGAGATCCGCCATGCGCTGAGCATCCTCTCAGAAAGAGAGCGAAAGGTGATCGAAGACTCATACGGCATCAACGGCCAGGAGCTGACACTCGAAGAGATTGGTGTGAAGTACGGCCTCTCGCGAGAGCGAGTCCGCCAGATCAAGGAGAAAGCTATCCGTAAGTTACGCTCCTGCACAAAGAATAAAACATTAAAGACATATTTAGGATAATGAAACCCATCAGACTATTTGCAATTGGTGCTGCCTTTACAGCACTGTCTCTTTTGTCGCTTTCATCTGTACAAGCGAAAAACGTTGTGGAGAAGAAGGCATATATGTTCGGATTCTCCGCCTCGTTCAATGACTCCATCGTCTACTTTACTAATATCCAGGAGGTGGATAGCGTGTGGTTCTCACAGAAGAAGAACCTGCTCGCCGGACCCAACAACTATTCAAGCCAGTTGCGTGACTACTGCACCAACAAGCTCAACCAGCCGCATCGCACCTGCATCATCGTCTGCGACAAGCAACTGAAGAAGGTGGAGAAGAAGTACGAGAAGATGAAGAAGATGTACAGTCAGAACAAGAACGCCACGTACGACGTACGTTTCATAGCGGAGGAAGATTTCAAGTTTTCGACCGTCGACATGAGTGAAAGCAAAAAAGAATAGTCTTCAGCGAATATAATCGAAAAATAATCCTCGGCATTACCGAGGATTATTTTTTTCGAAGAGTGTCATACGGTCTTCCAGCAGCGCATACTGATGATCCTCGATAAACGAAGTACAGACGCGCAGGCCTTCCTGCTCAGAGCCACAGGTAATCAGACAGATGGCAGAGACACCGTAGTACATCAGCTCATGAGCCAGCTCACCTGATGTCATGCCGGGATAGCCGATGGTGAAGTAGAATCCGTCGGCGATAGGCTCGTCAAGATCCTTGTCGTACACCACGTAGAAGTTGTGACGGCAGAAGATCTCCTTCAGTTTCCTTGCCCGCTCACCATAGACCGAGACCTCCTTCCGGAAGTCATAGCGCCCCTCGTAGGCAGCGGTAAGCATGGCTGCCAAGGCATACTGGGCGCTATGGCTTGTGCCGGAACTCAGCGCATAGAGCATACGGGTGGAGAAGACAGGACCGAAGGGCAGTCCCTCATAGCGATTGGCCAGATCGTCATAATGGCGATGGAACAGCGCATCCGAAATACAAGTGACGCCGATACGCTCACCGGCATAACTGAACGCCTTGGAACCGCTGATGAGCAGCATATAGTTGTCAGTATATCGGGCGACGGTGGCCTGATAAGGCGGTTGGAACGGCGCGGAGAGATCCTTGCGGAAGTCCATGGCGAAATAAGCCAGATCTTCCATCACGACGACATCGTATTTCGTAGCCAGCGTGCCTATCACCTGCAGTTCCTCCTCACGCAGACAGATCCACGAGGGATTGTTGGGATTGGAGTAGACGATGGCACAGATGTTCCCCTTCGAGAGATAACTCTCAAGTTTAGCGCCGAGTTTGTCACCACGATAGTCGTAGACATCGAAGGTCTCATACTTCACGCCCATCACCTGCAACTGCATCTTCTGCACGGGGAAGCCCGGATCGATGAAGAGCACGGTATCCTTGCGGCGGTCACACTGTGAGCAGGTAAGAAACGAAGCGAACGTTCCCTGCATCGACCCGCTGACGGGCACACACCCCTCCGGCTTGATGTCGATGCCGATGAAGGCCTTGACGAACTGCGAGGCAGCCTGCTTCAGCACAGGAGCCCCCTGGATATCGGGATAGGAATGGGCGATACCGCCTTCGAGCGCCTTGATCTGTGCGTCGACGCCAACCTGTGCGGCCGGCAGTCCGGGGATACCCATCTCCATCTTGATAAACTCCACCCCACTCGCCTGCTCGGCCTTGGTAGCCACCTGCTTCACCTCGCGGATAGTGGCCTTGGCGAAGTCGTTGATGCCCAGTTCTGCCACCAGCCCATCGACTAATGCTTTATCTATTGGAGTAATCATCTATAAACTATAAACTGTAAACTATAAACAATAAACGATAAACCGTAAACAATCACTTCTGAGCCTCGCGACCAATGGCCAGCGCCTTGATGTTCGCCTCGACGATAGCCTCGCCCTTGCGTCCGAAGACACGGCGGATGGCATCCTCAAGTTTGTCGTATTCGATGCCGAGCGCCTTCTGTGCTGCTCCCAGCAGGATGACGTTCGCGCTGCGGGGCACACCATTGTCCTTGGCGGCCTGCTCTATATCGAGCACGATGACGTTCTTGATCGCATTGAGATCCTGCTTGATCTTCTCCACATCGGGATAGTTGGGGATATTGACGAACGGCGTGCTCGACGTGATGATCCAGCCATCCTTCGACAGGAACGGCAGGTAGCGCAGTGCCTCCATGGGCTCCATCGAGATGATGACGTCGGCCCCGCCGAGGGGAATCAGGTCGCTGGCAATCGGATTGCTGGAGATGCGCAGGTTCGACTGCACATCGCCGCCACGCTGACTCATACCGTGTACCTCTGCCTGCTTGATATAGAGGTTCTCCTTCATGGCAGCCTCGCCGATGATGGTGGCGATGGAGAGGATACCCTGTCCTCCCACACCACATAATATGATATCTGTTTTCATTTTATTATGTTTTTTAGTTTAGAGTTTATGGTTTATAGTTTATAGATGATTACTCTGCGAGCTGTTTTGCCTTTAGAACATATCATCTATAAACTATAAACTTTAAACTATCAACTTTTATTATTACTCTTCTTCTGCTTGAGGTGACGCTGTAATGTCTGCATACACTCACGACGGGGGATGATGACGCTCACGCCGTGATAGTTGATCTCATCGCGGATGGCCTGTGTGATCTCAGGCATGTTCTTCGGAATGGGGTTCACCACCTTCAGATGCTCCTCGGAGAGTCCCAGTCCACGACAGATGGCCTCGAACTTATTAGTGCCGGCAGAGTCCTGACCGCCCGTCATGGCTGTCGTCAGGTTGTCGGAGATGATCACGGTGATGTCGGCATTCTCGTTGATGGCATCGAGCAGGCCGGTCATACCCGAATGGGTGAAGGTCGAGTCGCCGATGATGGCGAGCGCCGGCCACTGTCCTGCGTCGGCAGCACCCTTGGCCATGGTGATGGATGCACCCATGTCCACACAAGAGTGGATGGCCTTATAAGGAGGCAGGAAGCCTAAGGTATAGCAGCCGATGTCGCCGAAGACACGGGCATTGGGATAGTCGCGCAGCACCTCGTTGAGGGCGGTATATACATCGCGGTGACCACAGCCCTGGCAGAGTGCTGGCGGGCGCGGCGTCACATCCTCACAGGGCGCATAGTTCTCTCCGTTCTCCAGACCGAGTGCCTTCTTCAGACAGTCGGGGTTCAGTTCGCCCGTACGGGGCAGTTCACCTGTCAGACGGCCTTTGATGACGGCATTGCCCGGCATGACGCCACGCACCTGATCCTCGATGAAGGGCTGACCCTCCTCGGCAATAAGCACATACTCACAGTCGTCGGTCATCCGGCGGATCAGCTTCTTCGGTATCGGATACTGCGAGATCTTCAACACGGGATAAGGGCATCCGTCGGGGTAGCACTCCATAAGATAGTTGAAGGCGATGCCGCTGGCGATGATGCCCAGCTTATGGTCTGCACCGTCGATATACTGATTATACTTGCTGTCGACGGCCATCTGCTCCAGCAGCGGCTGCTGGGCGGTGACGATGTCGTTGCGCTTGCGGGCAAAGGCAGGCAGCAGCACCCAGTTGCTGGCAGGCGCATCGTAGTTGAGGGCGTTCTGCTCACGGGGTGTGTCCTTCACCTCCACGACGGCACGGCTGTGGGCCATACGGGTGGTGACGCGCATCAGGATGGGAAGCTTCAGCTGTTCCGACAGGTCGAAGGCCTCCTGCATCATGTCGTAGGCCTCCTGCTGCGAACTGGGTTCGAGGGTGGGAATCATGGCGAACTTACCATAGAAGCGGCTGTCCTGCTCATCCTGCGAGGAGTGCATCGACGGGTCGTCGGCCACGAGCACCACCAGACCGCCGTTCGTGCCAGTCATGCCCGAGTTCACGAAGGGATCGGCACAGACGTTCAGTCCTACATGTTTCATACACACCAGCGCCCGCTTGCCCATGTACGACATGCCAAGCGCTGCCTCCATGGCCGTCTTCTCATTAGTAGACCAACGGCGGTGGATGTTTCTCTCCTTTGCGATGGGCGACTCCTGGATATACTCTGTGATCTCCGTCGACGGAGTGCCGGGATAGGCATATACGCCGCTCAGGCCTGCATCGATGGCTCCCTGGGCTATCGCCTCGTCGCCTAATAAAAGCTTCTTCATTTACAATCTTCTTATTTACTATTTACTATTTTCGATTTAATTGCGCAAAGTTACTACTTTTCAGCCAAATAAACAAAAAAAAGCGGCCTTATTTGCATAAAGCCGCATATATATTCACTTTCGTTTCAACTTTTACTTTTTACCTTTAGAAAGTGTAGCCCACGGTCATGAGCACCTGATGGCGCTTGAAGTCGATGCTGGTGGCTCCCACATTCTGGTCGGCGGCAAACTTCTGCATGGGATAGAAGGTGCCGTTGACGGTGCTATACTGATAGGCGACGTCGAAGTTCCAGCCTTTCAGCTTGTAGCCCATACCACAGGTGATGCGATGGGTGTCGTTCCAGTTCACGTAGTCGTTGGTCGAGGCATAGCTCACGCCTGGTGAGTCGAGCATCATGTCGCGCACACCGTTTTTATTATATGCCGACGACATGTAGTTATAGCCGAGGCGCAGGGCCACGTCGTCAGTAGGCTTAAACTCCGCACCAGCCTTCAGCAGATGCACGGTCTTCAGCGTGTTCTCCGTATGGTCCTCCATCACGGCATCGGAATACGAGCGCTCGCTTCCGTAGTAGTTTGATTCGTCGGAGATGATGCGGTTCACGGCAGAGCTGCAGTCTGTAATCTCGTAGGTCAGTCCCAGGGCCAGGCTTGTGCCGATGGTGTGTCCGAGGCTGGCGCCAAACTTCCATGGAGTATAGAAGCGGAAGTCGTATGCCTCGCCAGAGTACCAGGAGTCTTCGAGTCCATACTCCGAGTCGTTATTGAAGTCGGTGCTGTTGTCTGACTTCAGCTCATACCACGTAGGACTTGCGACATAGAGTCCGAAGCGGAAAGGCGACTCTTCTATGGGCCTTACGATGATACCCGCCTTGATGTCGATACCCGTGCCGTCGATGATACGGCTGTCAAGATAGTCTACATAATCCTCGTTGCCGTCGCTGCCGGTATTTATGTCCGAGGAATTCACAAGGCGCTCGGTATAGATGGAGTATCCCTTGTAGTTCACGTCGTGGATGCCGACGGTAACTCCCCAGTAGAAGCGGTCGCCCTGGTTTCCGCTCACGTTGAAGTCGTACTCGTTGATCCAGCCGCGCTGCGAACGGTCAAACATATAGTAGTCGGCCGTGTTGTAGTTCAACATGAAATTCTCTCCGTCGGTGTCGAGGTTCAAGCCGTTCAGGTTCAGATAGTCTGCCTGACTGAAGGTCTGCGCACGGTAGTCACTCGTCTCGCTCTCATAGCCGATCACTTCATCGTTGGTGTTGAAGTCCCAGTAGTAGCCACCCTTGTTCACGTTCTCAAGGTCTGCCTTATGATACGACAGGGCATTAAGCGATGCATTGCGCAGGCTGTTGGCCGCCGAGAGAATCTGATTGAAGTTACGGCTCTTATGGAAGTTGAAGCCCACGTTGACGAAGGAGCGGCGGCTGACGCGCGACGAATAGACCAAGCCCAGCTGGTCGAAGCTCATCTTCGTGCCGTTGCGGCTGTCGAACTCCTTGGCGCCCTGCTGGGCCACGATGCCGAAAGAACCGCTCACCGTAGAGTGCCGGAAGAGTCCGATACCTGCAGGGTTGGTGGAGATGGTCGAGATGTCTGCGCCCAGCGCCTCCATCGCACCGCCCATACCAACGTAACGCGCCGTACCGTTCAGGTCGTTCGTCAGCAGACGGCCACTCTCATACGTATCCTGTGCCATTGCCGGCAGTGCCGTTGCCACTGCCAAAGCTGCTATATACAATTTCTTTATCATCATATCTTCATATTTAAATGTAATCAACTGTAAACCGTAAACCGTAAACTGTAAACCGTAAACTAAAAAACCTACCTTCTTCCGCCCATGCGGCTACCGCCACCGCCGCCGCTGCTACGACTGCCACCGCCGCTGAAGCCACCGCCGCCACTGAAGCCGCCCGAGCTGCGCGAGCCGCTGAAGCTGCCAGAACTGCGAGAGCCGCTATAGCTGCCATAGCTGCTGTTATTTGTAGAGCGCGAGTAGGTGCGAGAGTTGTTGCGGTTCACCCGGCCGTTACGACTGCCGCCGTTGACGGTTCTGTTCTGCAACTCGTTCATCCTGCTGCGTGCTATCGAGCCACCATTGCGGTAGCCACTGCTATGGGTGAGACCGTCACGACGGATAGTGCCTGCGCCGATGGTGTTGGCACGACGATAGACTCGGACAGGACCCGCCCAACCGTAATAATAGCCGTATCGGGAGAAGCCATACCAAGGGTCGTACCAGCCATAGTGGCCGTAGTACCAAGGCGAATAGTAGCCATAGTACCAAGGCGAATAGTAGCCATAGTACCAGGGATCGTACCAGCCGAAACGACCATAATACCAGGGATCGTGCCAGCCATAGCGGGTGTAGTACCAGGGCGAATGCCAGCCCCAGTCGTAGCGCCCGGCCTCGTAGCCTGCCCAGAAGGCCTCGTTGTCAGTAAGCCTGTAGTCCTCAAAACGGCTCATCCGCTTCGTCAGCTTGTAGTCCTCGTCAGAGACAGAGTCGTTCGCCAGCGAGTCGCTGGGATAGACACCCTTCTCCGCGCTGAACGTGATGATGTCGTTAGCCGTCGTGTCATTGCCGAGCACCTCGACAGTACTCCTGCCCCGACGGTTATACTCGTCTATACTACGGTCGCTGCCCGAGTAGTACACGTCGGCTGGCATACCGTAATTGTCCGTCACTTTCTCGGCACTCTTTTTCTTCGGAACGAAATAGAGGTCGTCATCTACCTGCGCCACCGTTGTCATCGGCAGCATACCGGCAAACAGGGAAATCAGTAACAGTTTCTTCATTTTCTTTTCGTTTTAATTGGTTCACAGTGCAAAAATACTATGAATTTCAATGCAAAAGTACGGAAAAACCCTAACTTATCGTAGGATTTTCCCTATTTTTTGTAATTTTGCCCCAAAATTAACATCCGTATGAAGTATTTTGAGGTAGAATTCACCATATCGCCCTACTCTGTCGATGCCAGCGACCTGCTTGCTGCCCTCGTCGGCGAGGTGGGGTTTGAGTCGTTCGAAGAGTCACCCACAGGGCTCCTCGGCTATGTCCAGCAGTCCCTTTTCTCTGAGGAAGCCCTCCAGCAATCCCTCGCCGACTTCCCCTTCGAGGGGGTCAGCATCCGCTACGACATCCGCGAGGCTGAAGACCGCGACTGGAACGAGGCCTGGGAGAACGAGGGATTTGAGCCGATCGTTATTTCGAGGACACTTTCGAGGAGGGAGGAGGTGCTTTCGAGGAGTGAGGAGTGTGGAGTGAGGAGTGAGAATACATTGGAGGGGATTGTTATCCATGACGGGCGACATTTGCCAGCAGGAGTAACCTCACTCCACACTCCACACTCCACACTCCTCGATGGTTCACTCCTTGAGATTGAGATCGACGCTCGACAGGCCTTCGGCACTGGCACCCACGAGACCACCCGCATGGTCTGCGCAGAACTATTCTCACTCCTCACTCCACACTCCACACTCCTCGAAAACAACTCCACACTCCTCACTCCACACTCCACACTCCTCGAAAGACTCCTCGACTGCGGCACAGGCACGGGCATCCTCTCCATCTGCGCCCTGAAGCTGGGAGCCAAAGAGGCTGTAGGCTACGACATCGATGAGTGGAGCGTAGACAATGCCCGCCACAATGCCGTCATCAACCATGTGGATGACCGCTTCACCGCCCTGCTCGGCGATGCTACTATATTAAATAAGGTGGAAGGTACGTTCGACCTCGTCGTGGCCAACATCAACCGCAACATCCTGCTGGCCGACATGCCCGCCTTCCGTCAGAAGATGGCGCCTGGCGCCACGCTCATCCTCAGCGGATTCTACACCGCCGACTCTCCCCTACTCATAGAGAAAGCCCAATCCCTCGGCCTCACCCTACAGAAACAAAAAGAAGACCACGACTGGGCTTGTCTGGTCTTCACTTATTAACCACAGATTACATATTTATTTAACCACAGATTACACAGATTGCACAGATTATTTAATATCTGAAACGCAAAGATAAGATAAGCGAAAATCTGTGTAATCTGTGTAATCTGTGGTTAAGAATCTACCTAATCCTGTCGAGGGAGCGCACCAGCTTCTCGTCGGCACGGATGGCACGACGGGCCATCAGGTAAAGGATCAGGGCCACAGCCGGCAGCACTGCTGGCCACGACGGACGGAACTCGACGGCTCCCCACGTCTTGTCGGCCACTGTCTGTGCCACGACGAAGTAGCACACATACCATCCGGCTATCAGCAGGGCGTTGAGCGCACAGAAGAGTGCCTGAATCTTACGGTTGTGGTAGATGAAGATGGTATAGGCTCCGAGGGCGGCCGTGGGCAGCAGGATGGCGAAGAGCGGCCACACGTCGTAGTGGCGATGGCCCAGCGGATCGGTGAACCACAGGTTATACACCCGCGCCACATCAAGCCCAGCGGTGTTGTACGAGCCTATCTGCATCGAGAGGCACACGACGGTCAGGATGACGGCCGCTGCCAGGAAGATGGTCTGTTTACGTTGCCACATAATGCTCAATATTCAATTCTCAAAGCTCAAACCTCAATGCTCAAACCTCAAAGCTCAATGCTCAAAGCTCAAACCTCAATTCTCCTGATTCTCACGTGAGGGGTCGCGCCAGTACACCTTGTCCTCGATGAACTCCTGGGTAGCCAGCAGCGTGGGCTTCGGCAGCTTCTCGTAGTAACGCGAGATCTCGATCTGCTCGCGGTTCTCGAACACCTCCTCCAGCGAGTCGTTATATGAGGCAAACTCGGCGAGCTTCTTGCTCAGGTCCTCCTTAATCTGAATACTGATCTGGTTGGCGCGCTTGGCGATGATAGCCACACTCTCATAGATGTTGCCAGTCTCGCGGCAAAGGTCCATGATATTACGCGACACAGTGTTGATAGGGGCTTTTGACTTCTTGTAATCCATATTAAATATATACTATAAACTCTAAACTCTAAACCGTAAACTGTAAACTGTAAACTGTAAACTGTAAACCGTAAACCGTAAACCGTCTATCAGTCTTTTATCACTTTCTTACACCTGGCGATATACTTCTCTGCCAGCTCCACGTTCTTCGAGTCGGGAAACTCGTTGATAAATCCGTAGCACTCGTCCTCGGCATCGCGGTAGCGGTCTACGCGCTTCTCGTCCGAGCTGTTCTCAGCCAGCTGGAACTTGCTCTTCATGATGAGCAGCATGAAGTCCTCGCGCAGGCTGCAGTAGGGATAGTTCTTCAGCGTGTTCTGCGCCGTGATGATGCTTGCATTATAGTTACTCTCGTCGTTGGAGTTGATATTGCCGAAATAGCCGCCGAGGTTATAGTAGAGCTGTGCCGAGAGGAACTCCTTCTGTATCAGCTTGTCGGTGAGCTCGTACAGCCGCTCCTGAGCCTGAGGGCGCAAGCGGGAGTCGGGGAAGAGGTCCATAAACTGCTGATAGGCGGTGATGGCGCCGTTGGTGGGCGACTGGTCGAGTCGCGGCTCGGGCGAGCTCTGGTAGAGCGACTGGCCCACGTAGAAATAAGCCGGCTCCACGAAATGACCGCGGGGATAGCTCGTGGTGTATTTCTTAAACGTCTCCGAGGCGGCCTCGTAGTCGAGGTTCGAGTACTGCGCCATTGCCAGCAGGTAGAGTGCCTCCTGGGCCTCGTCGCTGCCCTTCTTCAGCGTCACCAGCTCTTGCAGCAGCGTCGATGCCTGCTGATACTTGCCGTTGGCAAAGGCCTCCTTGGCATACTCGTACTTCATGTCGTTGTCGCCATACTTGTATATCACGTTGAACTGCGATGCGCAGCTGCACATCAGCAAGGCCGTAATCGAAGCTATGATGAATGTTTTCTTCATATCGGGGTGCAAAGGTACATATAAATAATGTAACCACCAAACAATTTTGGGATATTTATCAAATTTTCACCTCGTCCCGCCCACGTTCAAATTCAGAATGTCATTCTCCTTACTGTCCCTGTATCTCGCGAATGACCTCATCCACCACGTATAGGTCGCCAAAAGTATAAAGAAGGGTAGAAGGGTCATGAAGCCGATCATTTGTCTTGGACGTATAGAATATGTCCAGAGCTCTCTCTGGAGAAATATCCAGACGCTCTGAAAGCAAAGTGACTATTCGCCCGATCTTGTTCCACATCAATATATCACTCAACATAGTTCACCTGAGAATTACGGATTTCTGAAAAATGAGATACTTATCCACCACCTCCTGTTTCAAGATGCATATCTGATTGTTTGGCTGGTGCTTGGAGAGCTCCTGCAGTGCCATTTCCTCCGACATTTGCCCTGCCTTGAATGCCTCAACGGTATCGATAACACGATCATTGGCCACACCACCCTCTATCACATCATAGGCACTCCACACCTTTATGCCGTCACGACTGTCTACTATGAAGTGAAGCCATTCACCATCATATTCCTTGAATATCTTATAACGACAGTTCTTGAAGGCATTTTCATAATCGAAAAGATACTCATTGATATATCCCGTTCCATCCAGCAGATAGCGACTCTTAATTTCAGCCCAAGTCTTAGCCTGACTCCTGGAGCACATGGGGTCAGGGACAATGTGTAAAACTGATCTCTTTCCCCAGAATAAACTCTGAAAATCAGCGGCTCTTCGGAGCCGCTTTTTTCGTGTTCCACCTAAGCACGCTAGGTGACTGTTTTAAAAAGTGGGCGAATTATTTTCTTCAAAAAGTTGCAGGATTCGATAACTTTTCGTAACTTTGCACTCGAATATTCTTAAGATGAGAAAGATTTTCACATACGGCGGCTATTTTGAGGCCTTCATGAATTCACTCACCATAAAAGAGCAACGGAAAGTGGATTATGTTGTTTCTCTGCTTGCATCGCAAGACAGGCTACCTACAAAGTTCATAAAACACATCGATGATGAACTCTACGAATTAAGGGTAATGTGGGCAAATAACATCTATCGTGTATTTTTCATATTTGACGAAGGAAATGTGGTGGTGCTATTTAGCGGATTTCAGAAGAAGACGCAGAAAACACCTCAGTCAGAAATAGATAAAGCAAGAAAAATAAAGGAGGCATATTATGCAGACAAACAATCATCAAATCAAGGATTATAGCGCAGAACTTGACAAGAAATACGGATCTATTGGCACCAGAGAGCGTGAGCAGTTTGAAGAAGAAGCATGGGATTTCTACTCTGGCCAGATACTTCAGAATGCCCGTAGAGAGGCAAAGATGACTCAAGCAGAATTGGCAGCACGTACAAAGACTACGAAGTCATATATTTCTAAGATCGAGAATGGCGTCATCATTCCCAGTGTCGGTGCGTTCTATCGCATTATCTCAGCTCTTGGTATGCGGGTTGAGGTGGTAAAACCAATCTATTAGAGGAAACACATGGGGTCAGAACAGCGAGATAGACTGAGGTCTTCCTTCCCCGGGGCGATCACCGTCACCTCTATCTGTCGGCATCGCGAGGCACCCGTGGGAGCCAACTCGCTGTAGGAGCGGTCGAACAGGAAGCTGTAGTCTGCTATCATATAGCGCTTCGTATAGCGCTCCACGTCGTTGTTCCCGAATTCTAATACTGCTGTAAGGGCCATTATCGTCTCTGATTATTATAGTTTTTTGTTTACAATTTCTTGAACGAGCCAAGCGCGTAACGACTTCTCTTCATATCATCTACGATTACTTCCTCGCTGTCTGGCTCAAACGCCTCTGATGATGCTGAATCGTACGCTAATGTCCATTTCCGGACACCATGAGTGTCCAAAAATGGACACTTTGTTTTATACCATCACTGATTATCAGCAAGTTACAAGTTTGGCACGGTTTTGGCAAGTAGCAAAAGTAAAAAGGAAAAAAAATAAAATTATCAAATATGAGAATGATTAGACAGGCCCTCGCCCTGATGCGCGAGGAACGACTTTTCTCCGGCATCTACATCGCGGGCACGGCGCTGGCCATTGCCTTTACGATGGTGATGGCCGTAGTGTATTACATCAAGTTGGCACCCATCTATCCCGAGCGCAACCGCGCACGGACGGTTTACTTTGAGGGCATTTACATTGAGGCGGAGAGCCGTGGTGCTGGACGATGCTACTTCGGCGACAAAGCTTTTGAGGAATGGTTCCTGCAGAGCAAGAACATCGAGTATTGTTCGCCCACGCTCTTGGCGGCAGGAACGGGCAAGGCAGAAGGCCGTTGTCAGGCCTCCATTGTTCGCGGAAAGAACGACTTCGTGGATGTCATCCGCAACCGCGCCAGTGCCGACTTCTTCAAAATCTATGCCTACGACTTTGTGAGCGGCAGACCGTTCACTCGGAAGGAGGTGGATGGGAAAGATGCGGTATGCGTCATCACCGATGCACTGGCCGAGCGGCTGTTTGGCAAGGGTGTGGATGCCGTGGGGCAGACATTAGTGATGGAGCATGAAGAAGACTTGCGCATCATTGGCGTGGTGCGCAGCGGTAGCCAGCTCACCCCCGACAGCTATGCCGACATCATCATGCCCTACACACTGGTGGAGGTGCGTGCAGGGTCGGTCTATGCCGGGCTTTATTCCATCGTAGCCACAGTAAAGGACGACGAGCACCTGCAGGCGTTGAAGGAAGAGATCGACGGCATAGCCGATCGTCTTACCCAGTCGAAAGACGAGTTGCTGAACAATTTCTATTTCGGCGAAGGCGTGAAGACGAAAGTGGTGCTGACCAAGGGTCTGGAGACGCATCCGATGCACGTGCTCCGTACCGAGAACCGCGACAGTGTGTTCGGGGTGGTGACGGGGTGGCAATTGGTCATGCACTACGCGGGCATCCTGTTCGTGCTACTCTTCGTGCCGGCACTGAACCTCTGCGGTATCGTGGCTGGACGTATGGAGCGACGCTCGGCGGAGATGGCCGTGCGCAAGACCTTTGGCGCCAGACGCACAACGCTACTGAACCAAGTGATAGCTGAGAACCTGATACTGACGACTATCGGAGGCATCATCGGCCTCGTATTCTCGTGGCTCGCCATCTACGGTCTGCGAAGGGAAATCCTCGGCATGTTCTTCGACAATAGCACGCTCAATACCGCTCCGATTGTTGAGGGCGAGATGCTCTTTGCCCCCTCACTGTTCATTGGAGCCTTTGGGGCGATACTTGTGCTTAATCTGCTGGCCGCCGTCATCCCTGCATGGTGGAGCCTGCGGAAACCGATTGTAGAATCAATGATGGAGAAAAGATGAAACAACTGAAAGAAATATTCGCAAACAAGGCCACAATCTGGCTGTTCGTTGAACTGGTGGTTATCACCGTTGTGGCCTGGGCGGTGTTCGACCCCGCTGTCGTGAACCTCTATTATCGCTGTCGGACGCTCGGTTTCGATACGGACAAGCTGCTCTATGCCGAAACGACCGTCGGCGCGTGGGACGAGGATGCCAGCGAAGAGGACAGGAATGACCCTTACAACCCTACTGAGGAGCGCCGCCAGCAGATGCTGCGCCAGCTGACGGCTGTGGATGGTGTGGCGTCGGCCTATCTCTACGACGAGGAATACGGCTCCATCGGTTTTACGAGTCATGGCTACTCACCGTGTCGCATCGACAAGGATACGCTCTTTCTGGCGGCTATCCGCTTCGTACCCGACTCTCGCTTCTTCGAGACCTACGGGTTGAAGCCTTTGCCCGGCAGCCCCTCGGCTGAACAGCTCTCGCACCTACAGAAGCGTGACCGGCAGGCAGTGCTGACGCGCTCTGGTGCTATGGCGCTCTTCGGGAGCACCGACGTGTTGGGGCGCAAGATTACCATCTGCTATGGTGACCCCGACATCGTCGTGACGGTGGTAGGCGTGGTGGAAGACTTCCGCAAGTCGATGAATAATACCTTGCAGTCGCTAATCATCAGATCCGACAGTCTGAGCAAAACCGAATGCCGCTACGTGATCCGACTGAAGGAGGGGGTGGATGCCCGCCGATTCGTGGAGGAACATGGGCGCGAACTCATCAACAACTGTCAGACAGGCTTCAACCGCATCAGACGCCTGATGACATTTGAAGAGCATCTTGAGCAGCAGGAACTCGACGAGGGCCGCACGCAGGAGGTGAACCGCAGTCTGGCTCTCGCCCTGTTCTTCCTCATCAACCTGATGCTGGCTGTTATCGGCACCGTGTGGCTCCACGCCAAGCGCCATACGGAAGAATGTGGCGTGCGCCGTGCATTCGGAGCCACTCGCTGGCATGTGCTTTGGGATTTCCTTTGGCGTAACGCCCTGCTGGCCACTGCCGCCGTCGCCGTGGGACTCGTCATCTATCTCAACTATGCCTATAGTGGCCTCACGGTGGAATACTGCGAGACGCTCTATATGAATAACAACATCGACGTGCCCACCGACAAGACGTGGGTCGATTACTTCTGGCCCCACTTCCTCGTGGTCTCCTCCGTCGTGTACATTATTATATTATGTACTGTCCTCATCGGTACCGCCATCCCCGCAGTGAAGATTATCGGGGCGAAAATTACCGATGCACTAAGGGATGAATAAGATAGAAAACATAAACAAAATAAACAAGAACAATGGAAACAGTAATTAAATTAACAGGGATCAACAAGATCTACCGTACCGACGAAGTGGAGACACAGGCGTTGGAGAATGTGAACCTCGAAGTCCGCAAGGGCGAGTTCCTGAGCATCATGGGACCGTCGGGCTGCGGCAAATCTACGCTGCTCAACATCATGGGACTGCTCGACGAGCCGACGAGTGGACAGATTGAACTGTGCGGACAGGTAATCAACCCGAAGATGAGCGACAACCGACTTGCCGAACTGCGCAACAAGACGTTAGGCTTCGTCTTCCAGTCGTTCCACCTCATCCCGACGCTCAACGTGATTGACAACGTGCAGCTGCCGCTCATCTACCGCGGTGTACGCAGCAGCGAGCGCATCCGGTTGGCCAAGGAGGTCATCGAGCGCGTCGGCCTCAGCCACCGCATGAAGCACCGCCCCACGCAACTCTCCGGCGGACAGTGCCAGCGTGTGGCCATCGCCCGCGCCATCATCGGCAACCCCGAAATCCTGCTGGCCGACGAGCCAACGGGTAACCTCGACTCGAAGATGGGTGCCGAAATCATGGAACTGCTGCACAAACTGAACAAGGAGGACGGCCGCACCATCGTCATGGTGACCCACAACGAGCAGCAGGCCGCACAGACCGACCGCATCATCAAGTTCCTGGATGGACGACAGATTATGTGAAACAACGAATTACGCGAATTTTACGAATATATTTTGACCACAGATTATACGAATTACACGGATGATTAAGATCATACGACATGCCTTTGCGCTCATCCGCGAAGACAAGCTCTTCTCCACCATTTACATCGCGGGAACGGCGGTGGCCATCGCCTCGGCCATGGTCATTGCCATCGTGCTGAATATCAAGATAGCCGACATCCCACCAGAGTCGAACCGTAGCCACACGCTATACGTTATCAATGGTTTTGTTACGGATTCAGCAAAGGCCAACAATTCCGGTTTACAATTTGGAGTCTCCACTGCGGCCATCGACTCCACTTTCCGCAAGATGGAGTGCGTCGAGGCGGTCACGGGTGTCACATACGCCCAATTAATCGTCGGCGATGATGAGGAGAAGAAAACAATGAACGCCTTTGCCATAGGCTGTGACCCCGACTTCTTCCGCATCTATGACCTCACGTTCATCGATGGCCGCCCGTTCTCTGAGAAAGAGTTCCGTGGTGGCGAGCCAGTGTGCGTCATTTCCGACAAGGTGGCCAAGCAGTTGGGCAACACTACTCACATCGTCCTCGACCGTATCAACAAACGCCTGTCTCTCCGCATCGTCGGTGTGGTCAAGGCGGTGAGCGGACTGATGGGAAATACCGCTGCCGACCTCTATGTCCCATATAAGTTAGAGGGCGATGTATTCTTTTATCCCGACCAAAAAATTGAGGGGATTTCCTACAGTGGTCACCTTGTTGTACAGGTTATGCTGCAAAAAGGTTTTTCGAGGAAGGACTTCCTCGAGGAGTTAGAGCCGATGCGCCAGCACTACAATGCCGTAGTCAGTTCGCAGTTAGGAGAGAATACGGAATGGGTGGTCAGTGCCACCTCTCATTTCTTCAAGAATCTGAACTTCTTTGGAGAAAACGATGCCGGCTTCAAAGACCAGGCTAAAAACCTGATGGTGCCCGCCATTCTGATGCTGCTGTTCCTTTTCCTGCCCGCCATCAACCTGAGCGGCTTGGTCAGCAACCGCATGGAGGCGCGACGCGCCGAGATGGGCATCCGCAAGGCCTTCGGCGCCAAGCGGCGCACGCTGCTCAACGAGGTCATCCACGAGAATCTGGTGCTGACGCTCTGCGGTGGTCTCGTCGGCTGGGTGCTGTCAGGCCTCTTCATCAACGCCGTTGCCAACAGCGAGGTCATGAAGAATCTATTCAGGGGGAACGGTCACTACGACCCAAGTTTCGACTTCCAGATGTTCTTCACCCCCACGCTCTTCCTCATAGCCTTCGCCTGCTGCGCGCTGCTCAACCTGATGGCGGCGCTCTTCCCTGCGTGGCGCTCACTCAGAAAACCGATTGTTGAATCATTGAACCAGAAGAGATGAATACCATTAAGAATTTCAGGGCGCACCGCCGTCAGGATGGCTTCGTACTTGTCGAGATAGCCCTCGTCGCCCTCCTCAGTTTCTATTTCCTCGACTACATCGTCGTCACCGCCTACGACACCTATTTCTGTCGTCCCGCAGGTGAGTTCGAGCGGGAGCACTTGCTCGTCGGAACTATTGGAACCATCACCGCAGACTTATCGTCAGTAGTCGTTGGAAATGACGTTGCTGATAGCGCACGCCTGAAGCCCTTCGAGCAGGAAGCCTTGCAGAAGACAGCAAACCAGAAAGCACTTCGCGACCAAGTCCGCGCCCTGCCTGAGGTGCAGAGCGCTGGTCTGATTGACTACCATGTGGGCACCAGTTTTTCTAACTACCCATATACTTACTGCGTTGAGAGTGACACCGCCAAATGGTGCAGTGCCTTTCAAACAAGTTTCATTCCAGGCGAACAATTCTTCGAGACGCTGGGGCTGACAGCTATTGACGGCAGTCCCTCAGCTGCCCAACTCTCTGAAGACTGTCCAGAGGACGGAGCCGTCATCACCCGCTCTATGGCCTTGACTCTCTTCGGCACTGACCAAGTCATTGGCCGCCGCATCGTGGAGATGGACCACAGTGATGCACATCTGGACGGCAACGACCCCAAAGTGTTATTCCGATATCGCATTGCGGGTGTCATCGAGGACTTCCGCCTCCGCCCCCATGAGCGTCATGCTTTCTCCATCATCATACCTGGCAGAGTAATATCGGACTACGGGCCGAAAATGCTTGTCCGACTGCGCCCCGAAGTGGATCCTGTGGCTTTCATCAGTCGTCTGACCCTTCCTGGCGACATAAAGGCTGGCAATCAGAGCCTCGCCTATTTGGAAACATACACTGACTGCGAGAAAGACCGAATTGGGAATAGCGAGTACACCGTTCTCTTCAGCATCATGGGCATATTCATCGCCCTGCTACTACTGAACGTCGTGCTTGGCACCCTCGGCACTTTCTGGCTCCAGATTCGTAAGCGCACCGAGGACATCGGCATTATGCGCAGTTTCGGTGCCAAACGCCGCCACATCTTCGCCATGCTGTGGAAGGAGGCCGCGCTGCTGACGTTCATTGCCGCTGTCATCGGACAAACCATCTGGCTTCAGTTCGCCATGAACGTCGGACTCGCCGATGGTTTCAGCAGAAGTGGAACGGGACAAGAAGGAGACTGGGTAAACACCTTTTGGCTCCACTTCCTCATTGTCTGCGCCATCCAGTACGTGCTGCTATTGATAATCGTCACCCTCGGCATGGTTGTGCCCACCGTCCGCGCCATGTATAAACGCCCCGTCGAAGCCTTACATCATGAATAGATTTTTCGCGTTCTTCCTCGCTTGGTTGCCCCTCGCTGTCTTGGCACAGACGGACACCCTGCACCTCTCCCTCGACGACTGCATCGCGATGGCACGCCGCCAGAGCATCGACGCAGCCGTGGCCCTGGGCGAACTGCGGTCGGCCTACTGGCAGTGGCGCAGCTATAGGGCCGACTTGCTGCCGGAGGTGTCGCTGTCGGGCACGGCACCGTCGTGGAACAAGCGCTACAGCTCGTACCAACAGGCCGACGGCTCGCTGTCGTTCGTGCGCAACGACTACCTCGGACTGGACGGCGCAGTGAACATCACGCAGAAGCTGTGGCCCACGGGCGGTACGCTCAGCGTGGAGTCGTCGCTCGACTATCTGCACCAGTCGGGTAGCGGCGGGGCGGGAAATCAGTTCATGTCGCTGCCCGTGGCCGTCACCCTCTCGCAGCCGCTCTTCAGCGTGAACCATCTGAAGTGGAACCGCCGCATAGAACCACTGCGCTACCGCGAGGCACAGGCCCGCTTCCTCACCGAGACCGAGCAGGTGGCCATGCAGGCCATCAGCCTCTACTTCTCGCTGCTGCTGGCCGGCGAGCAGGTAAACATTGCCCGCCAGAACCTGCAGACAGCCGAGAAACTCTATGAGGTGGCGCAAGCCAAGCGCCGCATGGGCACCATCAGCGAGAACGACGTGCTGCAACTACGCCTCGACGTACTCACCGCCCGCAGTGCCCTGACCAATGCGATCAGTTCCCACCAGGCCCGCCAGTTCGCCCTCCGATCGTTCCTCGACGTGGAAGCCCCCATCGCCGCCACCGTTCCCGAAGCATCGGTCTTGGGTCTCCACCTCGACTACGAGGACGTACTCGCCCACGCCCTCCAGAACAACGCCCTCGCCACCACCATGCGCCGCCGCCAGATGGAGGCCGACTACGCCGTGGCCTCGGCTCGCGCCAACCGCCAGAGCATCAACCTCTACGCCCAACTCGGCTACACTGGCACGGGCGAGAACATGAATAGCGCCTACCGCAACCTCCTCAGCAACCAGATCGTGCAGGTCGGCATCACCGTACCGCTGCTCGACTGGGGCAAGCGCAAGGGGCAGCGTCGCCTCGCCGAGAGCGACCGCGACATCATCCAGGGCCAGCTGCGCCAGCAGTCGCAGGACTTCCGCCAGGACATCTTTATCCTGACCGAGCAGTTCAACAACCAGGCCGAGCAACTGCGCATCGCCGTTGAGGCCGACGCCATCGCCCGCCGCCGTTACCACACCAACGTCGAGACGTTCAAGATTGGCAGCATCTCGACCCTCGAACTCTCCAGCGCGCAGACCGCCAAGGACCAGGCCCGCCAGAACCGCATCCAGCAGCTCTTCAACTACTGGTACTATTACTATCAGCTCCGCAGCATCGCCCTCTGGGACTTCGAGCGCGGCTGCGAACTCAGCGCAGACATCGAAAAACTAATTTCAGCAACGGACTACAGGACTAACAGGACAGAATAAAATGCTCTATAGAAAGTCCTTAAGTCCTGTAGTCCGTTGCAAAAAGAAAAAAGAATATGAAAGCAGATAATCAAACAATGGACAGGGCGATTCCTGTCAGTGAACAACGCCGGCGCAAACTCCGTCGTACCGCCGTGGCCGTTGTCATCGCGATAGCAGTGCTCGGCGCAGGTGCCTGGCTCGGCACGCAGATGATTCCGACTCTCGACCGCAAGGCACTCATCATCTCCGAGGTGGACCGCGGCACGATTGACGTCAGCGTCTCGGCCACGGGGCGCATCGTGCCCGCCTTCGAAGAGGTCATCGTGTCGCCCATCAGTAGTCAGATATTAGAGGTTTATGCCCATAGCGGCGACAGCGTCGACGTGGGCACGCCCCTGCTGCGCCTCGACTTGCAATCCGCCGAGACCGACTACTCCAAGGCCCTCGATGAGCGCGAGATACGTCGCCAGCAGACCGCCCAGTTGAAAGCCAACGTCGAAACCCAACTCTCTGACCGCCGGATGCAGATCAAGGTGAAAGAAATGGAACTCTCGCAACTCGAAGACCAGCTGCGTAATGAACTCTACCTCGACAGCCTCGGTAGCGGCACCCGCGACCGTGTGCGCCAGGCCGAGACAACCTTAAAGACCGCCCAGATGCAACTCTCGCAACTGCGCCAGCAGTACCAGAACGAGCAGCGTGTGCGCCAGGCCGACCTCCGTATGCAGCAACTACAGAACGGCATCTTCGAGAAGGGACTCGACGAGAAGCGCCGCACCCTCGACGATGCCAAGATACGCTCGCCACGACGCGCCACGCTTACCTACATCAACAGCGAGGTGGGCAGCACCATCGGTGCGGGCCAGAAAATCGCCGTCGTCAGTGACCTGAGCCATTTCAAGGCCGAGTGCGAAATCTCCGACAGCCACAGCGAGCGCGTCCGAGTGGGAGGTCAGGTCATCCTCCGCATCGGCAAGGAACGCCTTACGGGCACCATCAACACCGTCACGCCGCTGAGCCAGAGCGGCGCCATCACCTTCACCGTCGTGCCCGACGATATGTCGCATCCGCGCCTCCGCTCCGGCCTCCGCACTGAGGTCTTCGTCATCACCAGCATCAAAGACGACGTGCTCCGCATCCGTAACGGATCCTTCTACAGTGGCCCCGGCGACTACACCCTGTTCGTCCTCGATGGCGACATGCTCCATCCCCGCCAAGTCCGCCTCGGCGAGTGTAACTATGACTATATCGAGGTTGTCAGCGGCCTGGAATCTGGCGAACAGGTCGTGGTC
>OCTW011597802.1_pt1 | contig 26015 bp, 20 predicted proteins | sample 1539671 | NCBI WGS metagenome assembly OCTW01 (sample SAMN02144230, study PRJEB22623) | gut metagenome | biome: sheep rumen | host: Ovis aries | place: New Zealand | reverse complement strand
GCAGACATTATATATATGACGCGCGTACAGAAAGAGCGCTTCTCAGACCTTATGGAGTATGAGCGCGTGAAGAATGTGTATATACTCAACCGCGCCATGCTGTCAAAGAGTAAGGACAATATGAAGATACTGCATCCGTTGCCTCGTGTGAACGAGATAGCATACGACGTGGATGATGACCCACACGCATACTACATACAGCAGGCGCAGAACGGACTCTATGCGCGTGAGGCTATCTTCTGCCGTTGCCTTGGCATAACTCTTGACGAGATAATTAACGATAAAACCATTATTTGCTAACACTATGAATAATATAAAAGAACGTCTTGTCGCCGCTATAGAGAACGGCACAGTGATAGACCATATACCAGCGGAGAAAACCTACAAGGTGGCACAACTGTTGGGATTGTATCAGTTGACAACCCCCGTCACAATAGGTTTTAACTATCCGTCAAAGAAGATAGGGAAGAAGGGTATAATAAAGGTGACGGACCGCTTCTTTACAGACGAGGAGATATCACGTCTGTCTGTGGTTACTCCGAACGTGGTGCTCAGCATTATACGTAACTATGAGGTGGTGGAGAAGAAGAAGGTGGAAACACCTGACGTGCTGCGTGGCATAATACACTGCAACAACCCGAAGTGTATCACAAACAATGAGCCTATGCAGACATATTTCCGCGTAGTGAACAAGCAGATGGGCACAGTGAGATGCCATTACTGCGACAAGGAACAGGATATAAAGACCGTAGAGCTGGTATAAAGCGGGCAGCGGTAAGCGGATATGTTTCCCGGAAAACAGTAAATACCGTAATGAAAGCTATCAAATCACCATAAGATTCGATAGCTTTCGTTGTGTATGGCGATGTGGTATGACCAGTCTCTGTTTATGCCTGTGTAAGAAGTAAATAAACCTTAAATAACACGATTTTATTGTAAAACATTCGTTTATTTGGTATTTTCTGAGTAAATTTGCACTTAATTTTGTCAAGACGTGACATAAAAATAGGTATAGAATAATGAAAAAACTATTATACATTATAATTATAGCTTTGGCACTGCCTGTGGGAATGGTAGCTCAGAGCGGTACCAACTCGCCCTATTCCCAGTATGGATATGGAAAGATAAGTGACCAGTCCACGGGATTGAGCAGGGGAATGAATGGCGTGGGTTTAGCGTTCAGGGAGCGTAACCTGGTGAACTATATGAACCCGGCTTCCTATTCGGGTGTTGACTCGCTGACGTTCGTTTTTGACGTGGCTATGTCTTTGCAGAGCACTAATTTCAGGGAGAACGGCAAGAGCAAGAATGCCAATAACGGCGACTTTGAGTATGCTGTGGCATCGTTCAGGGTGATGAGGCACCTGGGTATGAGCTTTGGTATCCTGCCTTATACCAATATAGGCTATAACTATAATATGGCGTCAAGGAATGTGGTGGATGAGCATACTGCCAACGGTGCGACGAGCTATCTGGGAGGTACTACATACAGTGCAGCATACAGCGGTTCTGGTGGTTTGCATCAGATATACTTAGGTGCCGGATGGGAGCCTGTGCGTAATGTGTCGGTGGGTATGAACGTAAGTTACATATTCGGAAACATGACCAACAGCGTGGTTACCAGTTTCAGTGACACCTATGTGAAAAGCCTGAGCGGTATCAGTACTACAGACGTACGCAGCGTGAAGTTTGACTTTGGTGCAAGCTATACTCACGAGATAGACGCAAAGCGCTCAGTTACCGTGGGTCTGACATACAGCCCGGGAAAGAAGTTGGGGGCAGACACAGAGTTCCGCATTATCACAACGAATACTCAGTCGGCAGTAAATGACACCACGCTGTATGTGGCACGCAATGCCATAGAACTGCCTACGCAGTTTGGATTGGGTCTGTCATATAAGTATGGCAGCAAATGGTTGCTGGGCATGGACTACACGTTGCAGAAATGGGCAAGCGTGGACCGTGTGCCATACGTCAACGAGGCTACTAACGTTGTGTATGACTATACCGACAGCTATAGCAACAGGCATAAGATAAACTTCGGCGGACAGTATTGTAAGAACACAATGGGATTCTCATTCCTCGACCGTCTGCGCTATAGGTTTGGTGTGGGCTATACGTCATCTTTCCTGAAGATAAACGGACACGATGGTCCCAGCGAGTTCTCGCTCAGTGCCGGTGTAGGTATTCCTATTATGAACCAGTGGAACAACCGTTCCATACTCAACGTAGGGGTGCAGTGGCAGCATGCGAGTGCCAAGAACCTGATAACAGAAAATACATTCCTATTTAATATAGGTATAACATTTAACGAGAACTGGTTCTCGAAGTGGAAGTTCCAGTAACAAGGTCATGTCTTGACATTGTGCTATGCGTTCTGTTGTCAGTTATATCGTACTATTGATGTTGTCTCTGTTCCTGTCATGCAGTGAACAGAAAGAGCACACGGCGCCAGCCATAAATCCGGCAGACTCGGCATCGGTGATGACGACGTATGGCGTGAATACCATGATAAGCGACTCGGGTGTGATGAGGTATCGCATCATAACAGAGCGTTGGGAGGTAAATGAGGTGAGAAACCCGCCGCGCTGGATATTCAGCAGGGGACTGTTCCTGCAACAGTTTGACGAGCAGTTTCATACGGAGACATACATACAGAGCGACACGGCATATTACTTCACAACGAAGAAACTGTGGCACCTTATAGGCAATGTGCGTGTGCGCACTACCGACGGACTGCGCTTTAACAGTGAGGAACTGTATTGGGACCAAAGCAGGCATGAACTGTATTCAAACAAGTTCTCAAGGCTGGTGACGCCGGAGAGAGAGCTGCAGGGAGCGTACTTCAACAGCGACGAGCGGTTGACGCATTACAGCGTGACAAATACCAAGGGCTCTTTCCAAAGCGAGGATGCGTTTGAAAAGAAAAATGAGAATACAAACAACAAGAAGGGAGAGGCCGACACCGTTGCCGTTGTAAAACGCAGCCCGTCGCAACCTGTACACAAGAGATAGATGGACATAGGACTAATACTGTATATACTCATCACAATGCTCTTCTCGGCTTTCTTCTCAGGGATGGAGATAGCCTATGTGTCAAGCAACAGGATGCTGGCAGAGATGAAGGGAGACAAGGACAGCCTGACGCACAGGGTAGTGTCTTTCTTCTATAAGCATCCGAACACGTTTGTCAACACAATGCTCGTGGGAAATAATATAGCATTGGTTATCTACGGAATACTGATAGCAAGACTTTTTGACTCTACCATCTTTGCCGGACGCTCAGAGGCTTTTACCGTGACTGCGGACACAATATTATCTACTACAATCGTATTGTTCACAGGAGAGTATTTGCCCAAGACGATATTCAAGAACAACGCCAACAGTCTGTTACATGCTTTCGCTATACCTGCGTGGATATGCTATGTGGTGTTATATCCCATATCACGTTTCTGTACGGCATTGTCGCGTATGTTGCTGAGAATACTCGGCGTGAAAATAAAGAAAGAGGGAACGAAAGACGAGTTCAGCAAGGTGGACCTGGACTACCTTGTGCAGCAGAGCCTTGATGGCAGTACGGAGGAAGAGACAGAAGGAGAGACGGCGGAAAACAGAGACAAGGCCGGCAGCTATGAGGTGAAGATATTCCAGAATGCGCTTGACCTGGCTGATACGAAGGTGCGTGACTGCATGATACCGCGCACGGAGATTAACGCGATAGAGAAGGATGCACCGCTGGAGGAACTGAGACAGAGGTTCATAGAGAGCGGACGCTCGAAGATAATAGTCTATAATGGAGATATAGACCACATAACAGGCTACATACATTCGTCAGAACTCTTCCGCATTACCAATGAGTGGCAGTCGCATACAAGGCAGATACCGTTTGTGCCGGAAACGATGCCGGCAAAGAAGCTTATGGAGAACCTCTTGGCGCAGAAGCTGAGTCTTGCTGTGGTCGTTGACGAGTTTGGAGGTACCAGCGGCATAGTGTCGCTTGAGGATATAGTAGAGGAGATAATAGGCGAGATAGAGGATGAGCATGATGTGTCAAGCTATGAGTGCCGTAAGACTAACGATGGAGGCTATCTGGTGTCAGCACGTCTGGAGATAGAACGAATAAACGAGATATTGGGTATAACCCTGCCAGAGAGCGATGACTATAAGACACTTGGAGGATTGATACTGGCAAAGTATCAGAGCTTCCCGAAGGTGCACGAGGTGATAGATATAGACAACTGGCAATGTAAGATATTAAAGAAGACAAAGACAAAGATAGAACTGGTGAAACTAACCGAGAGAGAGCAGGAGAGAGAAAAAAAGTGAGCGCAAAAAAACGTTTTGGATAAATATCCAACTGAAAAAGTTGTATGATTAAAGAAAATTTATTAACTTTGTGCGGTTTTTGAACCCTTTAATTAAGAAAAACAAAATAAAAATAAAGATAAAATGGCAGTATTAGGTAAAATCAGAAGTAAAGGAGTCCTGCTTGTGAGCATCATAGGCTTGGGACTGTTTGCGTTTATTGCTGAGGAAGCTGTACGCTCATGTGAGTCAACAAAGAACAATGAGCGCCAGCAGATAGCAAATGTTCTTGGTGAGAAGATTTCTTATCAGGAGTTTCAGGAAATGGTGGATCAGTACCTCGATGTATTGAAGATGACACAGGGTCGCGAGAACCTCAATGAGGACGAGCTGAATCAGGTGCGCGACATGGTGTGGAACCAATACCTGCAGAATGCTTTGATAGCCAAGGAGGCTAAAGAGCTGGGCTTGAAGGTTACTGATGACGAGATACGCAATATCCTCAATGAGGGTACAAACAGCATGTTGCTGCAGACTCCATTCGTGAACCAGAAGACAGGACGCTTTGACGCTAATGCCCTGAAGCAGTTCATCAATGAGTATAAGAAGGCACAGCAGACCGGTGGTCAGCAGCTGGACCAGATGCGCGTGGTGTATAACTACTGGCAGTTTATGGAGAAGAACCTCCGTCAGCAGTTGCTCGCACAGAAGTATCAGACACTGCTTGCTGCTTCATTCGTGTCAAACAAGGTGGAGGCTCAGCAGGAGTATGCTGAGGACAACCTGGAGGCAAAGATTGAGCTGGCAACACTGCCTTACTCTTCTATCCAGGATAAGGACGTGAAGGTTACCGATGCTGACTTGAAGGCAAAGTATGATGAGTTCAAGGAGCGTTTCAAGGTTTATCAGGAGTCACGTGACATCAAGTATGTGTCAGTGAAGGTAGGTGCTTCGTCTAAAGACCAGGCTGCCATCAGCAAAGAGGTTGCTGGTTTCAGAGACCAGTTGGCAACAGCTGAGGATCCTTCTGAGATAGTACGTAAGTCAGGAAGCTCTGTGGCATATCTCGGTGTGCCAGTGTTGAAGACCGCTTTCCCAACAGATATACAGGCTCAGCTGGACTCTATGGCTGTAGGTGCTACAACAGCGCTGAAAGAGAACAAACAGGACAATACACTCAACGTGGTACGACTGATGTCAAAGCAGGAACTGCCTGACTCAGTAGAGTTCCAGGCAATACAGGTGTATGGCTCTACAATAGACGAGGCTCACGGTCGTGCGGACTCTATCATGAAGGCTCTGGCTGCTGATGCTTCTCAGTGGGAGGCTTTGGCTAAGAAGTATGGTCAGAGTGGCGAGAAGACATGGATGACAACACAGCAGTATCAGGCTGCAACAACACTTGATGCAGACACAAAGCAGTATATCAACACACTGAACACCGCAGCTGTGGGTGAGACAAAGAATATCACAACAAACAGCGGTAACATCATTGTGAAGGTTACAGACCGCAAGGGCTTGAAGACTAAGTATGTGGCTGCTGTCATCAAGAAGGATATCGCATTCTCTAAGGATACTTACAGCAAGGCTTATAACAAGTTCTCACAGTATGTGTCAAGCTGCCAGTCACTGGAGAGCCTTGAGAAGGAAGCAAAGAAGAACGGCTACACAGTTCAGGAGCAGAAGAACGTGGCAAGCGGACAGCACCTCATTGCTGGCATCCATGGCTCACATGATGCTCTCAAGTGGGTGTTTGAGGCTAAGAAGGGCGACGTTTCTCCACTCTATGAGTGTGGTGACAATGACAACCTCCTGGTTGTAGTTCTTACCAATATCAATGAGAAGGGTTATCTGACACTTGAGAATTCAGATGTAAAGGAATATATCAAGTCTGAGGTTATCAAGGACAAGAAGGCCGAGATGCTGCTCAAGAAGCTTGAGGGTGTGAAGACAATAGCACAGGCTAAGGCTAAGGGCGCACAGGTAACAACTGTTGACCAGATAACATTCACTGCACCAGTATTCGTTGCTGCTACAGGTTCTTCAGAGCCAGCATTGAGCGGTGCTGTAGCTGCTACACAGCTCGGTAAGGTTTCAAGCCATGCAGTGAAGGGTAACGGCGGTGTGTATATGTTCCAGGTAAAGGACAAGAGAAACCGTGCTATCAAGTATAACGAGAAGGAGTATATGCAGCGTCTGTCACAGCGTGCTATGCAGGCTGCCAGTGGCTTTATGCAGGAGCTCTTTATCAAGGCTGACATAAAGGACAACCGCTATATGTTCTTCTAAACGAATTTGATAAACAAACATAGCTAAATGAGGAAAATCTCTCGCATGGAGGTTTTCCTCATTTTACGTTATATAGACTCTCCGTTAATTAAATGTAATTTACAAAAACACTCTTGCATAGAGAGAAAAAAAGTTGTAACTTTGTGATATAGAAAAATAACAAAAGTAATTAATACGAAAATGGCAGTTGATATAAGAGAATTAAATGCCCTGATAGAGCAGCACAGTAATTTTGTTATCAACCTTACCACAGGGATGGATAAGGTTATAGTAGGTCAGAAGCACTTGGTAGAGTCGCTTCTGATTGGTTTGCTGAGTGACGGACATATATTGCTTGAGGGTGTGCCAGGCTTGGCAAAGACTCTTGCTATTAATACATTGTCTAAGCTTATTGACGGTAAGTTCAGTAGGATACAGTTTACGCCTGATTTGTTGCCTGCGGATGTGGTTGGCACGATGATATATTCCCAAAAGGACGAGGCTTTCCAAGTGAAGAAAGGTCCTGTGTTTGCCAATTTCGTGTTGGCGGATGAGATAAACCGTGCACCGGCAAAGGTGCAGTCTGCATTGCTGGAGGCTATGCAGGAGCATCAGGTGACAATAGGTGACGAGAGTTTCTTGTTGCCAAAGCCGTTCCTTGTGATGGCTACGCAGAACCCGGTAGAGCAGGAGGGTACTTATCCTTTGCCTGAAGCACAGTTAGACCGTTTTATGCTGAAGGTTGTGATAAGCTATCCAACGCTTGAGGAGGAGAAGAAGATAATGCGTGAGAATCTGCTGGGCGGCTTGCCTGAGGTGATGCCTGTAAGCAGCGCCGATGAGATTATCAAGGCCCGTGAGGTGGTGCGTGAGGTGTATATTGACGAGAAGATAGAGCAGTATATAGCAGACATCGTGTTTGCTACACGTTATCCAAAACAGTACGGGCTGGAAGAACTGGAGTCAATGATTACCTTCGGAGCCAGTCCGCGTGCAAGTATCAATCTTGCTAAGGCGGCGCGTGCTTATGCGTTTATCAAGCGCAGGGGATATGTCATACCAGAGGATGTGCGCGCTGTCGCACATGATGTGCTGAGACATCGTATAGGTCTGAGCTATGAGGCAGAGGCAAGTATGGTGTCAAGTGAGGATATCGTAAGTAAGATTATAAACAAGGTAGAGGTACCGTGATTGATAAGCAGGAAATACTGAAGAAGGTCCGCAGGATAGAGATAAAGTCACGTGGGCTGAGCAATAATATCTTTGCCGGTCAGTATCGTTCTGCCTTCAAGGGCAGTGGAATGGCCTTTGCCGAGGTCAGGGAGTATCAGTATGGTGATGACGTCAGGGATATAGACTGGAATGTCACGGCGCGCTTCCACCGTCCATACGTGAAGGTGTTTGAGGAAGAGCGTGAGTTGACGGTGATGTTGCTGGTAGATGTCTCGGGTTCGCTGAACTTTGGTACGCGTGTGCAGACAAAGAATGATATGGCAACGGAAATAGCTGCTACGTTAGCGTTCAGTGCCATACAGAATAACGACAAGATAGGCGTGATATTCTTCTCAGACCATATAGAGAAATACATACCTCCGAAAAAAGGTCGTAAGCATATCTTGTATATCATACGTGAAATGATAGATTTCCAAGCGGAGTCAAAGAAAACAGATGTAGCTGTGGCGCTTGAGTTCCTCGGACGTACACAGAAACATCGCTGTACGGCTTTTGTGCTGAGTGATTTCTATGACAGACATGACTTCGAGAAGCCTCTGCAAATATGTCGCTCACGTCATGACGTGATAGGAATACAGATATATGACTCTATACAGAAAAACTTGCCGGATGTGGGCATACTACGCATAAGGGATGCCGAGACAGGGTATGAGCAGTATCTGGATACATCAAACAAGACTGTGAGAAAAGCACACGGAGAGTATTGGCAAAAGAGGGCTTCTGAGTTGAAGCAGATGTTTCAAAGAAACAGCGTAGATTATGTAAGTGTTTCTACTGATGAGGATTTTGTCAAGGCTTTACGTGTGATGTTCGCATCTTTTTAGTTTTTTGCAAAAGATAAGTAATGAATGTGAGGAGTATAAATATACTTGGAATAATAGAAGAGAAGTGCAGATGGATTGTTATGCTGTCTGTACTATGTGTTTTCTTCGTATCTGGGTTAAAGGCTCAGGTTGGAGTGGAGAGTACTATAGATTCTGTGCAGATTTTCGTGGGAGAGCAGACAATGATGCATACTTCTGCCACGATAAAGCCCGGGCAGAAGGTGGTATTCAAGGTTTGGCAGCCACAGCAGATGCTGGTTAACGGTATAGAGGTGGTGGAAGTGGCTCCGCTTGACACAACAGATGCAGATAACGGGTACATCAAGGTGTCACAGCATCTTACTCTGACTTCATTTGAGGATACGTTATATTATATCCCTGCACAAAAGGTGAAGATCGATGGTAAGGAGTATGCGTCAAATAACCTTGCATTGAAAGTACTGACGATAGATGTTGACACTTTGCACCCCAACCAGTTCTTCGGTCCTAAAGACGTACAGAACAACCCCTTCCAGTGGAAAGAGTGGAGCAGGGTGTTCTGGCTCTCTATGTTGGCAGCATTGATGTATCTGTTGTGTTGGGGTATATATTTGAGACTGAAGAGTAATAAGCCGATACAACTAAGGGTACGCATCGTAAAGCGCATATTGCCGCATCAGAAAGCGTTGAGCGAGATAGAGAAGTTGAAAGAGGAAAAGACAGATGGCGTGGCAGCTCCGTATGATCTGAAGGGGTATTATACCCAGCTGACAGATGCTCTGCGTAAGTATATAGAAGAGCGTTTCGGATTTAATGCCATGGAGATGACATCTGCGGAGATTATAAATGAATTAAAGAAGGAGAAAGACCAAAGCAAGATAGAGGAACTTACAATGTTGTTTGAGACGGCAGACTTGGTAAAGTTTGCGAAGTACACTGCTAATTTCAGTGAAAACGACAGGAACCTTGTAAGTGCTATAGACTTTATAAATACTACGAAACAAGAGAACCTGCCAACAGAGGAACGTATAGAACCAAGTGTGACGGAACAGGAGAAGCAGATGCAGCGTATGCGTATCTCTCTGAAGTGGGGCCTGGTAGTCCTCATACTGCTATCTACGGTTCTGGTAGGTTATGTGGTTTATCAGCTTTGGGATATATTGAACTGAGAAAATGGAGTTTACACAACCGATATATTTTTTACTACTCTTACTACTGATACCATATATATTATGGTATGTGTTATGGAGAAACCGTGGTAAGAGGAAAATGGAGGCGTCAATGACCATCAGTGATGCCTTTGCATATAAAAACGGACCTGTCAGTATGCGTGTCAGGTTGATTCATCTGCCGATGATACTGCGCTGTGCCGCGTTCACTTTTATTGTGATGGCATTGGCTCGGCCGCAGACACAAAGTGCGTGGGATGAGAAACAGGTGGAAGGTATTGATATCATGCTGGCAATGGATGTCTCTACCAGTATGTTGGCAGAGGACTTGCGCCCTAACAGAATAGAGGCGGCGAAAGAAGTGGCGGCATCATTTATCTCAGACCGTCCGAATGATAATATAGGACTGACTATTTTTGCGGGAGAGGCATTTACACAGTGCCCGATGACAACAGATCATGCCTCATTGTTAAATCTTTTGAGAGGCGTGCGTACAGATATCGCCGCTAACGGACTTATAAGTGATGGTACCGCTATTGGTATGGGACTGGCAAATGCTGTGTCACGATTGAAGGACTCAAAGACAAAGAGCAGGGTGGTGATATTGCTTACTGATGGTTCAAACAACATGGGAGACATATCACCGATGACTGCAGCGCAGATAGCTAAAAGCCTTGGTGTACGAGTCTATACAATTGGTGTAGGTACCAATAAGGTAGCACGTTATCCAATGCCTGTTGCCGGGGGGGTGCAGTATGTAAATATCCCGGTGGAGATAGATACTAAGACGCTGAGCGATATCGCTGCTATGAGTGATGGTAATTTCTACCGTGCTACAAACAACAAGGAGTTGAAGCAAATTTATCATGATATTGACAAGTTGGAGAAAAGCCGATTGAGCGTGAAAAAGTTCTCTAAACACTACGAGGCTTACCAGCCGTTTGCCGTAGTCGCATTATTGATATTGCTAATAGAGGTACTTCTGAAACATACATTATTAAGAAAGATATAAATGAGATTTGAGAGTCCAATATATTTGTGGTTGTTACTGACTATCCCCATGATGATAATGCTGATGGGGTGGGCAGAGTTTCAAAGACGTAAGAAGTTAAAACGTCTTGCAGACAAAAACTTGATAAACCTGTTGATACCCAATTCTTCGGCTAAGCGCAGATGGATAAAGTTCATTGTCGTGCAGTTGGCTATTGCCATGGTGATATTTATGTTGGCACGTCCACAGATGGGAACAAAGATATCACAGGAGAAACGAAATGGTATAGAGGCCATGATATGTCTGGATATCAGTAACTCCATGTTAGCGGAGGATGTGGCGCCGAGCAGATTGCAGAAGAGTAAAATGCTTGTGGAGAATTTGGTTGACCATTTTTCTAACGACAAGGTAGGATTGATAGTCTTTGCGGGTGATGCTTTCGTGCAGTTGCCTATAACTGCCGACTATGTGTCAGCAAAAATGTTCTTGCAAAATATAGAACCCTCGTTGATACAAACTCAGGGAACAGATATTGCAACAGCTATAGACATTTCGGCAAACAGTTTTACGCAGCAAGCCAACATCGGTAAGGCTATAATTGTCATTACAGATGGAGAGGACCATGAAGGTGGAGCATTGGAGGCAGCAAAGGCAGCGAAGGAAAAAGGTTATCAAGTGTTTATATTAGGCATAGGAAGTACAAACGGTACACCTATACCCCTTGGTGACGGAAACTATATGCTGGACGAAAAGGGATATACGGTCATGACACGTTTGAACGAGAGTATGTGTCAGGATATAGCCAAAGCAGGTAATGGTGTCTATATTCATGTAGATAACACATCAACGGCACAGGAGCGTCTTAATGATGAGATTGCAAAGATGCAAAAGGGTGATATGCAGTCTGTTGTATATTCAGAGTATAATGAGCAATTTCAAGTGTTCGGCATTATTGCAGTTGTCCTGTTAATATTGGAAGTGCTGATTAGTGAGGCGCAGAATCCTTGGTTTAAGAAGGTAAAGTTATTTAAGAAATAATAATATAATGAGTGTCAATAATACAAAAGTTATGCTACAGAATTCTTTTATAAGGAGATTATGGTGTTTGACTATTGTTATGACAATATGTTCTACAGTTTGTGTCTTGACAACAGGGGCGCAGACTGACAGAGCATATATACGTAAGGGAAACAGAACGATGCGTGCAGGGGCAGAAGGTGGAGCTGTAGACTCAGAGGTGTCTTATAGAAAAGCGTTATCTGTAAACAGCTATAATGCCCAAGCAATGTATAACCTGGGATGCGCATTGATGGCACAGCAAAAAGACTCCGCTGCGATGGAGTGCTTCCAAAAATCTGTTAATGCGGAAAAAAGTAAAATACGCAAGGCTATGGCTTACCATAATATGGGTGTGATACTTCAGCGCCAACAACAATATGGAGGAGCGATAGAGCAATATAAACAAGCATTAAGGCTAAGGCCTAATGATAATGAGACCAGGTATAACTTGGTTTTGTGTCAGCGACAGAATAGGAATAATCAGAATAACCAGAATAACAACTCTGGAGGAGATAATAATAAAGACAATAAAGATAAGAATAAAGATAAAAAAAACCAGAATAAGGATAAAAACAAAGATAACCAAGATAAAGACAAGCAAAATAAAAAAGAGCAGGAGAATAAGAACCAACTGAGCAAGGATAATGCTGAAAGACTCCTTAACGCAGCAATGCAGGAGGAAAAGCAAACGCAACAGAGGTTAAAGAAGGCAATGAGCCAGCCGAAACGTAAGAATCTGCAAAAGAATTGGTAAGACAAAGAAGTAAGCAGAAGTGAGTAGAATAGTAATGAAATATGATATGAGACATTTAGGGATGAGAGCCATATTGCTCCTGAATGTACTTATGATGACATTAGGAACCTTTGCCCATAAAGTAACGGTGAAGGGTCCGACGTCGGTTGCCGTGGGACAACAGTTTCAACTGCAATATATAATCAATACGACAGATGTAAAAAGTTTTCATATAGGGAATATTCCTGAGGCGTTCGAAGTAGTATATGGTCCGAGTACCAGTACGCAGCAGAGTTTCTCTATGGTAAATGGAAGAACGTCACAATCGGCTTCGGTTACTTATACCTATGTGTTGTCTGCCAATAAGAACGGAACGTTCGTCATTCCTGCTGCATACGCTGTTATAGGTGGTCGTAAGGTAACCTCACAGGCATTGAGAATATCTGTATCAGGAAAGGGAAATGCAAGACAAAATACCCATGGACAGAATTCGGCCTCAAGGGTGGACCGTGCCGGCAGCAGGATAAGTGGCAATGACTTGTTCATTCGCGTTACTGCTAACAAAAAACAGGTGTATGAGCAAGAGCCTATTCTCTTGACTTATAAGGTATATACCCAGGTGGAGCTTACACAGTTAGAGGGAAAGATGCCGGACCTCAATGGCTTCCATACACAAGAAATACAATTGCCACAACAAAAGACATTCCATGTTGAGAATATAAATGGCAAGCAATACAGGTGTGTTACTTGGAGCCAGTATGTGATGTTCCCGCAGATGTCGGGACGGTTAGAGATACCAAGTATAACCTTCAAAGGTATAGTAGTACAGGAAAATCCGAATGTGGATCCTTTTGAGGCATTCTTTAATGGAGGCTCTGGATATGTGGAGGTAAAGAAAGAGATAAAGGCTCCAGGTGTAACTATACAAGTAAATCCTTTGCCTTCAAAGCCTGTGGGCTACTCAAGTGGAGTCGGCAACTTCTCTATATCATCATCAGTTGACAAGAAGACTGTAAAAGCCGGTGACCCAATAAAACTGCGAGTGGTGGTAAGTGGTACAGGTAATACGAAACTTATCAAGATGCCAGAGATACAACTGCCGAATGATTTTGACAAGTATGACCCTAAGATTACAGATAATACAAAACTCACGGCTGATGGTTTGGCAGGCAGTATGGTGTATGATTACCTTATTGTTCCAAGAAATAAGGGAAAATATACAATACCTGCTATAGAATTAATATATTTCGATACAAATACAAAGACATATAAGACATCCAGAACAAGTGCGATAGAGATTAACGTAGAGAAAGGCGATGGTAGTGGCAGTATGGCAGACTACACTTCCGTTAACAACAATGATATAAGTGACTTGATAGTAGGTGATGGCGTAAGGGAGCGTCCATCTGATACTTTCTTCGGTTCTGTTAACTCTATATTGTTGAATGTCGTAATTCTTGTGTCATTCATTGCATTGCTGATAGTATTCAGAAAGAGAGCGGCTGCTATGGCTGATTTGACCACGTTAAAGGTAAAGAAAGCGAGTGGTGTAGCGACAAAGCGTCTGAAGAAAGCACAGAAGTTAATGGCAGAAAATAAAGAGACACTGTTCTACGAAGAGGTGTTGCGTGCTTTGTGGGGATATATAAGTGACAAGCTCAATATACCTGTAGAGAAATTGTCCAGAGAGAATATCCTTGAAAATTTAGCTCATAGTCAAGTAGATGAAGCAAGTGCTAATAAGTTTATAGAGGCTGTTGATGAGTGTGAGTTTGCAAGGTATGCACCAAAGAGTGATACGGAAGGCATTAGGAAGATGATGGCAGACACCTACAAAAAAGCATCAGAAGCTATTATAGAGATAGAGGAAAGCGTCAAGAAGCGTAAGACCTCAAAAAAGACGTTGTCATTATTTATAATGTTGATAATGTGTTTGGGTTGTGCCCTTAATGTTGCCGCGAAGAATGAAAAGGCAATGGCAGACGAGGCCTATCGTTCCGGAGATTACCAGAAGGCTATAAAGTTGTATAGTCAGGAGTTGAAAGCAGGCGAGTCTGCGGCTCTCTATCATAATTTGGCAAACTGTTATTATCGTACGGATAATATTCCAATGGCGATATTAAATTACGGAAGAGCATATAAGTATGCTCCTATGAACGCTAAAATACAACATAGCATAGATATAGCCATATCAAAGACACAAGACAGACTGCCAATGAAGTATGATATATTCTTTGTGCAATGGTTCAAAGGATTGCAGAGCGTTATGACTATTGACGGCTGGGCTTATTTTGCTTTGGTATCGTTGATATTGTCATTATTGCTGTTCTTGATATTCCTTTTCAATGAGAATGTTATAATAAAGCGACTTTCGTTCTATTGTTCCATAGTTCTGTTCCTTGCCTTTTTATGTGGGAACATCTTTGCATGGCAGCGTAAAAAGAGCTTGACCTCTCATGATACGGCTGTAGTAATGGTAAAAGAGACGAAGATGAAAACATCGCCGTCGGATAATGCCACAGATGAGGGATTGATACATGAGGGAACAATGATGGTGATAGAAGACCGGGATATTAAGGGATGGTTCGCCGTTTCTCTCTCTGACGGTCGAAAAGGATGGATACAAGTAAAAGATGTTGAAGAGATATGAATAATGTTGTTGACAAATTTTTCATAGATATATTCTTTGGTAGTGACAGTGTGTTTTTTGACCAAATGGCGTTGACACTCACGAATGCTTATTTCTGGGTGCCACTGTTTATTGCTTTGTTTGTGTTGATAGTCAAGAACAATGACAATGTGACGCAGATACTGCTTGCTATAGGTTGTATAGCATTGTGTGTGTTTATTGCCTCGGGTATGTCAAATTTGTTGGTAAAGCCTTTGGTGGAAAGAATAAGACCATGTAATGATCCAGAGTTTAAGTATCTGGCGCAAATTGCGGGGGATATGCATAGTAAGGATTTCAGCTTCTTTTCCTCACATGCAGCCAACACTATTGCTGTTGCAACATTTTTTACTTTGATGGTGAGAAGTGTATTACTTAGTACCACCTTATATCTATGGGCAGTAGTTAATATGTGGACCAGATTGTATTTGGGGCAGCATTTCTTTACTGATGTGATAGTTGGCGTGGCATGGGGAATAGTTGCTGCGTTGATAAGTTATTACTTGTATTATAAACTATATAAAAAAGTATCAACGGAGAGAAGCTACATATCCTCTCATTACACCTCGACAGGTTATTCATATATAGATGTGGATGCGGTTACAGCAGTGTTCTTTTTAATGCTGTGTATCTCGACGTTGCCTTTGGCAGAAATATATTCTAATCTCATAAATTATATACATTGAAAAATCCTAAGGACATACAAATAAAAGACTATAGCTATGAGTTGCCTGATGAACGAATAGCTAAGTTCCCCTTGAGTAAAAGGGACGAAAGTAAGTTGTTGGTTTATAATAGGGGAGAGATAACGAGTGATATATTCAAGAATATCACGAGGTATATACCTGAGAACTCTTTAATGATATATAATAATACAAGGGTTATTCAGGCACGTCTGCATTTCCATAAAGAGACAGGAGCACTAATAGAGGTGTTCTTGTTAGAGCCTTATAGTCCATGTGACTATGAGCAGATATTCCAGCAGCGTGGACAGTGTTCCTGGGTTTGTATGATAGGTAACCTGAAGAAATGGAAAGAGGGTGAACTTTGTAGAGTGATAGAAGTTGGAGACAAGGCTGTCAGACTCGCTGTAACCCGTGGAGAAGAGATACAAACAGGACATATCTGTACTTTTGAGTGGGATGCGGATGTCTCGTTTGCCGAGATTCTGGAGGCAGTGGGAGAATTGCCAATACCTCCATATCTCAACAGAAAGACAGAGGAGAGTGACAAGGCTACGTATCAGACTGTATACTCAAAGATAAAGGGAAGTGTGGCGGCTCCTACAGCCGGATTACATTTTACGAATAGTGTGTTGCAAGACATTGATGCACATAACGTAATAAGAGAAGAGGTGACACTGCATGTAGGTGCAGGTACGTTCAGACCCGTAAAGGCTGAAAAAATAGAAGGACATGAGATGCACAGGGAGTTTATCAGTGTAAAACGTAGCACGGTAGAAAGCCTTGTGAAGCATGGTTGTAAGGCGGTAGCGGTTGGAACAACCACTGTCAGGACCCTTGAGAGCTTGTATTATATAGGATGTAAGCTGTTAAGAAATATTGACTTAACAGAAGATGAACTTGTTGTAGGACAGTGGGAACCGTATGAGAGTGACCAGCCAATGCCTGAAACACAAGATGCATTAAATGCAGTGTTGCGGTGGATGGATAAGAATGGTAGGTCATGTATACAGTCATCAACAAAGATAATAATAGTGCCGGGATATACATATCATGTGGTGAGCCGATTGATAACCAACTTCCATCAACCTCAGTCAACCTTGCTACTGTTAGTCTCAGCATTTATAGGAAATGATTGGCGCAAGGTTTATGACTATGCGCTGAAAAATGATTTCCGTTTCTTATCTTATGGAGATTCTTCAATATTAATACAATAGAATGAATTACGGATATATCAAAGTGGCATCGGCAGTGCCGAGGGTAAAGGTAGGCGACTGTCAGTACAATCTAAAAGAGATTGAACAGATGATAGCCCGTGCCGAGGGGCAGGGGGTAGAGGTCATAGTCTTCCCGGAGTTGTGTCTGACTGGATACACATGCCAGGATTTGTTCCGTCAGCAGTTATTGCTTGATGCAGCGGAGCAATCTGTTTTGATGTTGCTTGACTTTACCCGGCAGTTAGATATAATAACGATAGTAGGTGCTCCTATCACTGTAGACACGATACTTATGAATTGTGCCATAGTGATACAGAAGGGCGAGATACTGTCCATAATTCCTAAAACATATCTGCCGAATTACAGTGAGTTTTACGAGAAAAGATGGTTCGCTTCTGCACAAGACTTGCATAGCACAGACATTAAGTATGCTGGCGGTATCAATCATGTTTCTGTCGCTCCGACTATCTTCCGTACATATACCGGAGCTACATTCGCCGTGGAACTGTGTGAGGATGTATGGGCTCCTGAACCTCCGTCAACGCGTTTGACGCTTGCTGGTGCTGATATTATATTCAACCTTTCAGCTTCAGACGAGTTGATAGGTAAGAATACATATCTTCGTCAGTTGCTGTCTCAGCAGAGTGCACGTACATTGTCAGGATATGTATATTCCAGCTCTGGTTTTGGAGAAAGTACTCAGGATGTGGTATATGGTGGCAATGCCTTGATATACGAGAATGGACAGTTGATAGAGGAAAGTGAGCGTTTCTCTTTTGAACCTCAGATGGTTGTATCTCAGATAGACTATGAGAAATTACGTGCAGAGCGTCGTAACAATACTACATTCGTTAATGCCCAGCGTACAGCATATAAGGATGGTGAGGTTCGTATCATAGAGTGTCATTCTGTTACGGTCAAGGAATTCTCGCTCATACGCAAGATTAATCCTACTCCGTTTATTCCAAAGACAGAGGATATTACGGCGTCATGTGACGAAATCTTCAATATCCAAGTGTCAGGATTGGCCAAGCGTATCGTGCATACAAACTGTAAGACTGTAGTGGTAGGTGTCAGTGGCGGATTAGACTCTACTCTTGCGTTATTGGTATGTGTCAAGACATTTGACAAGTTGAATATACCTCGTACGGGAATTGTTGGAGTTACAATGCCGGGCTTTGGTACTACAGACCGCACTTATACCAATGCGGTAAACCTTATGAAGCAGTTAGGCGTAACGATAAAGGAGATATCAATAAAAGACGCTTGCATACAGCATTTTAAGGATATAGAGCACGATATAAACGTGCATGATGTGACATACGAGAACGGACAGGCACGTGAGCGTACCCAGATACTGATGGATTTGAGCAACAAGCTGAACGGTATGGTTATCGGTACCGGCGATTTGTCAGAGTTGGCGTTAGGTTGGGCCACATATAATGGCGACCACATGTCAATGTATGGCGTCAATGTGTCCATACCGAAAACTTTGATAAAGTATCTTGTCAGTTATGTGGCAGATACCCAGGTGGACGCAGAGGCAAAAGCTACACTCTTGGATATCATTGATACTCCTATTTCTCCTGAACTGATACCAGCAGATGAGCAAGGTAACATAGCCCAGAAGACAGAAGACTTGGTTGGCCCGTATGTGCTTCATGATTTCTTCCTTTATTATATGTTGCGTTTAGGATTCAGCCCTGCAAAGATACTTATGTTGGCAAAGCATGCCTTTAACAATGATGAGAAGTATAGGTTTGACAATGCCACGATAGAGAAATGGCTGAAGACATTCTTGCGTCGCTTCTTCTCACAACAGTTTAAGCGCTCTTGTCTGCCTGACGGACCTAAGGTGGGCTCTGTATCCCTGTCTCCACGAGGAGATTGGCGTATGCCGAGTGATGCCTCAAGTGCTTTATGGTTGAATTCAATAGAGTAGGGCAAATGATAACAGTATATCCGAAAGCAAAGATTAATATAGGACTGAATGTGGTGTCAAAGCGTGATGATGGATATCATAACCTTGAGACCGTGTTCTATCCTGTCAACGTACATGATGTGATAGATATCACAGAGTCCAATCAGGCAGGATGTGATATAGATATAGAAGGAGCGAATCTTGCTTGTGACCCGCAGCAGAATCTTGTGGTCAAGGCATACAATATAATTCGTGAGCACTATGATATTCCCGGAGTGAAAGTGACTCTGAACAAGATGATACCATCACAGGCCGGTATGGGGGGAGGTTCTTCAGACGCTGCTTATATGATAAAAGCATTAGATGAGATGTTCAGCATTGGCATGTCTGATGATGAGATGAGACTTTATGCCTCTAAATTGGGAGCAGACTGCGCCTTCTTCATTAATCCTATTCCGTCGTATGCGGAAGGCATAGGTGATAAGTTAAGTCCAGTGAGCATAAATGGGTTAGATGATAAGTTCTTGGCTCTTGTCAAACCGGGTGTGGCGGTGTCAACAAAGGAGGCATACGCAGGAATAACCCCTTCTACTCCGAAAAAGTGTTGTAAGGATATTGTAGCACAACCCATAGAAACATGGGCTAATGAGTTGAGAAACGACTTTGAGGATAGTGTCTTTCGCTCCCTTCCTATATTGGGTGAGGTAAAGAAAGATTTATATAACAGAGGCGCTATATATGCCTCTATGTCAGGTAGTGGCAGTACCATTTATGGTATCTTTGAAGAAAGACCGTTAGATGTGCTCTATGCTTATCCAGACTATTACACTATGATAATAAAGTTATAAAATAAGGAAGAATAACATTGGCAAACACTAACACTAACAGAACAAGAAGTGCAAAGCAGAAACAAGTAGATGCGGCCTTGGGCCATCTGCCACCACAGGCCGTGGATGTAGAGAAGGCTGTGTTAGGCTCGCTTCTGATAGACAGGGATGCCTTTACGGTAGTCAGTGAGATATTACATCCTGAGACATTCTATGACCCACGTCATCAGAAAATATACCGTGCCATACAGACTCTTAGTCTAAATGAGCTGCCTGTTGATATGCTCACGGTAGAGGAGGAGTTGAAACGTGAGGGTACTCATGACGAGGTAGGTGCACCGTTGTATTTAGCGGAGCTTACCATGAACGTGTCATCCTCTGTCAATATCTTGACCCATGCCACCATTCTTGCAGACAAGTACATAGCTCGTCAGCTTATAAGCTATGCATCCGAGGTCGGCACAATGGCGCTTGACGAGGGACAGGATATAAAAGAAGTGATGCAAAAAGCGGAAGGGTCGTTATTCCAACTCTCACAGACCAATTTGCGACAAGACTATACTCAGATTGACCCTGTGGTGATGCAGGCACGTGCCATGATAGAGAAGGCAGCCAGCAATACAGGAGGCATCACTGGTGTATCCACTGGATATACTGATTTGGATAAGCTTACGTCGGGTTGGCAAGAGTCAGACCTTGTCATCATAGCAGGTCGTCCTGCCATGGGTAAGACTTCGTTCGCCCTTTCGCTCGCAAAGAATATCGCCGTGGACAACCACGACCCGGTGGCTTTCTTCTCTCTTGAGATGAATAATGTGCAACTTGTTAACCGTCTTATCTCTAATGTCTGCTCTCTGGAAGGCAGTAAAATTCTTAGTGGTCAGCTTTCAGCGGAAGATTGGAAACGTTTTGATGCTAACATAGGGAAACTGATGGGAGCACCGCTTTACGTTGATGATACACCAGGTCTGTCTGTCTTTGAGCTTCGCACTAAGGCACGTCGATTGGTGAAGGAAAAGGGAGTCAAACTGATAATGATTGACTATTTGCAGCTGATGAATGCCGCAGGCATGAAGTTCAACTCACGTCAGGAGGAGGTGTCAACTATCTCGCGTTCGTTGAAGGGACTCGCCAAGGAGCTCAACATCCCTATCATTGCACTCTCACAGCTCTCACGTGCAGTGGAGCAGCGTCCGGGCGAAGACGGCAAGCGTCCGCAGTTGTCTGACCTTCGAGAATCGGGTGCCATAGAGCAGGATGCCGATATGGTCATCTTTGTTCACCGTCCAGAGTATTATCATATCATGGAGGACACACAGGGCAATAGTTTGAAGGGTATAGCACAGATATGTGTTGCCAAGCACCGTAAAGGTGCCGTGGCAGATGTTAACCTGCGTTTCGTAGGTCAGTTCACCCGCTTTGCTAACCCAGATGATATAGATCCGTATATTACGAGTGATGAGAATGGAGGCACATATCGTAACAGTGCCTTGAATGCGCCACAGGAACCAGAGGATGATCCGTTTGGAGGCGGACCGATTTCCAATGATGACGTACCATATTGATTTTAGTACATAGCTTTATATATACAAGAAAAGGAGTCACTGTCATTAGTGACTCCTTTTCTTTTTCTTATAATATGTCATTTACTCTGGTCGCATTACTACCTGCAGTTTGTCGCCGCTTGCAATTATTGCTTCACGCAGGAACTTAGACACATCCTCAGTCGTTATATCATTTACTATCTTCTTGAAGTCGGTGTAAGGGTCTATGCCATATCGATACCATGTCCTAAGCATGTCTGGCCATGTTCCGTTATTGCGCAGGTTGATGTCAAATTGCTTCAGTTTGTTCTTCCTTACGTTCTCTACTGATTCTGCATCAGCCTTCTCTGCCACCTCCTTTATACACCTTTCCGTAAGTGCCAGCACCATGTCTGTCTTCTCTGGTGTAGAGATAGGTGCCGAGATTGACAGTATGGCATAGCTCTTCTCCGGTCCTGCGTTAATACTTGCGCTTGCACTGATGCCATACACCGCACTTGAGTCCTCGCGCACCACCTTCAGCAGTTTGGCTGTCAGTACCTCGCTTACGAATGATGCCAATATGCTGTTGCGTAGCGTGTTGTCCACGGTGCCCTTGTAAGTCTGCACCATGTATGGCTTAGGAGTTTCCATCTTACGCTTGAAGTCGCAGTTGACGTTACCACAGAACAAGGTACGTTCATCCTTCGTCTTAACCGCCTTGCCCTTGCCTGGCAGGGAGCCTATGTATAGGCATGCCAACTGTCGTGCCTGCTGTTCGTCAAAGTTGCCTGTAATGGTAAATGTGAAGTTGTTGGCATTGGTGAACTGCTCACGCATAATCTCCATGCTGCGGTCCAATGATACGTTATTGAGGTCCTCTGCCTTAATGTTCGCATAGCGCTTGTTTCCTTGGGCATAGTAATATGCTATGCTGTCGCTGAGTGCCGTCTCTGGTTGCAGGTCACGGTTCTTCAGTGCCGTTTCTACCATGTTGATGAGAGTGTTGTAAGTTTTTTCGTCCTTTTGAGGAGCGGTAAAGTACAGGTACAACAACTGCATCATGGTCTCAAAATCCTTTGGCGTGGATGAGCCGTTTACGTTGTTGCTGCGGCCGTCCATGCTGACGCTGAGGCTGCACTGCTTGCCTGCCAGTGCCTTCTCCAGTTCAGAGTTAGAGAAGTTACCCAGTCCGAAGGTCTCCGTAATGTCGTGAAACAGAGTCGTGTTGGTATAGTCCTTCTCACCATACTGCCATGTGCCACCCTGTGCCCATCCTTTGAGTAATATCTCATTGTCCTTGAAGTCTGTCTTCTTAAGACATACCTTTGCTCCGTTCGACAGCGTAAGCTCTGTGTAGCCGAATGTGTCCAACGTTTTCTCCTTTACTATCTTGCCAGCCTTTGGCATATCCTTTATTAGTGGCTCGTCCTTCGTATTATCAACCCATGCCGTCACCTCTTCCGTGCGTGTGGTGGTAATGATGTCCTTCATGTCAGTCTCGTTGAGGTTCTCCTTGCCCTCCTTGTCCTGAGCTAAACATAACACCATCATATTCTTGTCAGAGTCTATTGTTATGGCCTGTGCAATGGTCTGGTTTATAATGTCAAGGTTGATGCTCTGTGCCATTGCTTGCCACAATTGGTATGTGGTCTCAGCATCGGGCATGGCGTAGCCGTCAATGTAGTTGCCGAGGCATGCCGAATAGAACTCATTGTTCTTGCGTTTGTCGCGATTGGTGTATGCCTTCTCCTTGCCTGACAGGAACTCCTCCTTTGCACGTACGTACTCGCCGGCTGTAAATCCATGCAGTTTTATTCTGCGTAGTTCCCTCACTGCAGCCGCGAGAGTCTCCTTGTCCTTATTGTCCTTAGGCACCGCCGTCAGTATAAAGGCATCTTTTGTTGATGCCAGTCCGCCATACTGTCCATAGCCTAGTGACATTTGTACGAATGGGCAGTCGGGCTCGCGCACCAGTTCGCTCATGCGCTTGCCAAACATAGTGCATATCATGCTTGTGAGATATTGGTGAAGGTATGCCATCTGTGTCTGCCTCAGTTCGCGTGGCAGAGGGTCTGCCTTCATCTCTATCTCCAGAACGGTGTAGGGCATTTCCTTGTCCTTGTCGGTGATGTATATGGTCTGCTCGTTGTCTGGAACTGGCACCGGTGTCACATGTGCAGCATTGGCATGCGCCTTGATGCCGCCAAACATCTCTCGTATCATTTTCTCAGTGTGGTCCACGTCCACGTTGCCTATCACTATCAGGGCCTGGTTCTCTGGATGATACCATTTCTCATAGTATGCGCGAAGGGTAGGGGGAGTGAAAGAGTCCACCACCTCCATCAGTCCTATGGGCAGTCGCTCACCATACTTGCAGTTTGGAAATATCTTCGTGAGGTTTCTCTCCACCATTCTCTGTACCGGACTGTTGCGTGCAGTCCACTCACCGTGCACCACGCCACGCTCCTTGTCTATCTCTTCAGGCAGCAGCAGCAGTCCGCATGACCAATCTTGCAGCACCATCAGACAAGAGTCCAGAGCCGTCTGCCTTGTCGTAGGCACGTTGCAAATGTTATATACCGTCTTATCCACACCAGTGAAGGCATTCATGTCACGGCCGAAAGCTACGCCAAGTCCACGAGTGAAGTCTATTATTCCATTGCCCTTAAAGTGTGTGGAACCGTTGAACGCCATGTGCTCAAGGAAGTGCGCCAGACCGCGCTGGTTGTCCTCCTCCTGTATAGAGCCCACACGCTGGGCTATGTAGAAGTCTGCTACGTCCTTAGGGTACTCGTTATGTCTGATGTAGTAGGTCAGACCGTTGTCGAGCTTGCCTATGCGGTACTGTGCGTCAGGTGTAATTTGCGGCATCATCTGTGCGTGCATACCGCATACTGTGACGGCTGCCACTGCCACAAGTAAAAAGAGTTTTCTCATTGTTTGTGCTATATTTTGTTTAAGTTTAGTTTTGTGCATTATTCCGCGTTTAGTGCTTTCTTGATTAGCGGTTCCAGTTCCTTTGCGTTTGTTGAGGTAGAGAGAATAGTACCGTCACGGTCTATGAGGTACATGGCACCTCCGGCATTAGCTACCCCGTTTTTGCGCCATACATCGTTTTCGTCGTTCAGTTCCAAGAGGCTCTGCCAAGGGTAGCCGTCCATATTGGCGGCGTTTTCCATCGCCTTGCGGCTGCGCTCACGGGCAATGGCAATGACGGTGAAACCTTTGTCCTTGTAACGTTCAAAGACAGGAATCATAGCTATGCTGTGGCGGCGGCATGGACCGCACCACGAAGCCCAGAGGTCAATGAGTGCTACTTTGCCTTTCGTAAGTGTGGAGATAGGAACAAGCTGACCGTCAATGTTACGCACCGTGTAGTCTATGTATGGTTTGCCAGGTTGTAAACGCAACGTTGTTTCAGCTGTGGCTATCTGTTCGTGGATGGGGTGGTTAGGGTAGTATTTGGTTAGTTTGCTGTGATAGAGCATCAGATATTGCTCGTAATCAGACTTGTTGAAGTTTGCAATGATGTCTGCATATTTCAGGTATTGAGTAGCAAAGAGCACATCGTAAAGAGTCCAAAGCATCGGGTGTTCTTCGGCGTAGGTAATGCGGAACTGGCTCAGTTCTGCAGTAATGCTGTCACGTCGCTGTTTCAACAGCAAGCCTTGAGTGTTAAACTGTTCACTCTCATTTCGCATATAATAATCTATGACCTGACGGATAGAGTCAACGTATGCCTTTGGCAGACTATCCACATCCATAGAACGTACCTTGGCAACTGTGGAAAGGAACTCAGCATTGTAGAACTCTGTCATGCGGTCTGGGGCTCTCAACTTATTGTCGATTTCCTTAAGGGCGTTCATGAAGCGTACTTTCTCTATACTGTCTTTTACCATATGCCTGAGTCCTTCTTCACCGTTGCTGACAATGTGTATCGGTTTGTCTTCATACATTGTGATACTCACGTTACAGTTCTCGGTGAGAAATTTGCCGGCGTAAAATTTTCCAGTCTTTACTTGCTTTGCGAAACACACCTGATAGAGCCTCGGGAAGTCGGTCTCGATATCGTAGGTGAAATGTCCGTCCTTGGCTTTCACGTGAAAGCGCGGGTTGTCAGCAGCGCATAGGTCAGTGCCATCCTCGCAGATGATTATATCGTCGCCCCACGCATCGGTCTCCAGAGAGCCCTCTATGTGGCATTTTATTTGACTATCAGTGTTTCTCTCTCGTGACTCAGCCTGTTGTGCATATCCTGTCAATGTAATGAAGGAGAGTAGTGTTGTAATAATATTTCGAAACATAATAATTAGAAGTAGAATAATACAAAATTACTCTTTTTTATTGAATAGGCAATGCTTCCAGATAATTTTTTATAGATTATTAGTATTACTTCTTATAAGTGGAGCGCGTCGGTAAAACTGACGTGAACGGTGGCGGATGGGATTGGACAGTGGCGAGCATGTAAAAATAGTGAATGACGATTTTGTCCTATTTTGGGGAGTGCGTTACCCCCATTTTCCTTGCTTCCTATAGAATTTTCAAAATATATTCAGTTAATAAAAATTAAAATGACACATAAAATTAATTTGCAACTCTCTGAGTTCTCAAA
>OCTW011385594.1_pt1 | contig 26027 bp, 24 predicted proteins | sample 1539671 | NCBI WGS metagenome assembly OCTW01 (sample SAMN02144230, study PRJEB22623) | gut metagenome | biome: sheep rumen | host: Ovis aries | place: New Zealand | reverse complement strand
ACCGATCGGCTTGCCGGTTACCGGCTTGTCGGGGAAGATCCGGATAAATACCTGACCGCCACGCTTGATGTAACGTGTCATGGCGATACGGGCAGCCTCGATCTGATTGGACTTGATCCAGCAGGGCTCAACCGCTGCAAGACCAAAATCACCGTGCTGAACGGTTGCACCGCGGAATGCCTTGCCCTTCATTCTTCCGCGGAACTGTCTTCTGTGCTTAACTCTCTTCGGGATTAACATTATTTATCGCTCCCTTCTCTGCCGCCGTTTCTTCTTCTGGCAGGGCGCTTGTTGTCGAACTTTCTTCCGCGACGGTCACCGTCTCTCTGACCTTCTCTTCTGGTTGTCGGAAGAATCTCGCCCTCGTAGATCCAGGTCTTTACACCGACCTTACCGTAAGTCGTGTTCGCCTCTGCGAAACCGTAGTTGATGTCCGCACGGAGCATCTGAAGCGGAATGGTGCCGCGGCTGTGTGTCTCGCTGCGGGCGATATCCGCACCGGCAAGACGTCCGGCGCACTGAACCTTGATTCCCTTTGCGCCGGCCATCATGGTCTTGTCAATGGCGTTCTTCATGGCGCGGCGGAATGCGATACGCTTCTCCAGCTGATCAGCGATGTTCTCGGCTACAAGCTGCGCATCCAGTTCCGGATTCTCGATTGCCTCGATGTCGATGTCAACCGACGTATAGGTTCTCTTCTTGCTCTCGGCAGCGCCGTTCTTTCTGACTCTGATCTTGAGGTCTTTGCAGAGATCGCTCTTCAGAGCTTCGATATTGGCGCCCTTCGGTCCGATCATTACGCCCGGCTTGCCGGTGTAAACCGTGATCTTGAGTCTGGAGTTCGTGCGCTCGATGTCGATGTGGCTGATCGCGCTCTCGAAGATGGAGTGCTTCTTGGTCTCCTTCTCGATTTCCTTGCGGATCGCAGCAGCATCTTCCTGATTCTTCTTGAGCGTATCCTCGTAGCCGGCGATGACAGCCTTGTCCTCCTCGGTCTGCTCCTCAGCAGCCTTGGCGGAAGCGGCCTTGTAGTCAGCCTTGAGCTTGGCTCTTGCATCCAGGAGATTCTTCAGCTCATCCTGCGCAGCGCCCATCGATCCCTTTTCCTTGTTGGAGAGGAAAAGACGGTTCTTAATATACTTTCTGATCTTCTGATCCTCCATGAGGTTGTCAGAAAAATCCTCTTTGCTTGCATACCAGTTGGAGCTCCATCCCTTGATGATGCCAACTCTGAGGCCATGCGGATTTACTTTCTGTCCCATGTAAATCTCCTTCCTTATCTCTCATTCAGAACAACAGTGATGTGGCTTGTTCTCTTCTCGATTCTGTAGGCTCTGCCCTGCGCTCTCGGCTGGATTCTCTTCATAATCGGGCCGCGGTTCGCATAGCACTCCTCAACATAGAGGCCTGCAGGATCCATGCCATTGTTGTTCTCAGCATTCGCTGCTGCGGAGCGAAGAAGCTTACGAAGAACTTCCGAAGCATATCTCGGATTATATGTTACGATTGCCAGCGCCTCATCAATGTTCTTTCCGCGGATTGCGTCGAGAATATAGCAGGCTTTCTGAACGGATACCCTGGCGAATGAAACCGTTGCTCTCGGTCTTGTATCTCTGACCGCATTTCTGTCTCTCTTGATTTGAGATCTGTGTCCCTTAGCCATTTAAATGTCCTCCTTTCACAATCAGCCTGAGGTCTTCTCGTCAACCTTGCGGTGGCCGCGGAAGGTTCTTGTCTCTACGAACTCACCGAGCTTGTGGCCGACCATATCCTCTGTGATCATGACCGGAACGTGCTTGCGGCCGTTATGAACGCTGATCGTGAAACCAACCATCTTCGGAATGACCATGGAAGCACGGGACCAGGTCTTGATCATCGGCTTTTCCGTGGAGTCCGCATATTTATCAATCTGCTTCATAAGGCTGTCATCAACGAACAGCCCCTTCTTTAACGAACGAGACATGTAGTCGTGTCCTCCCTTTCTTTACTTGATTCCTCTGCCGTTCTTTCTTCTGATGATAAGCTTGTCAGAAGACTTCTTGGACTTACGGGTGATAACACCCATAGCCTTCTTGCCCCAGGGAGTCATAGGAGCCGGACGTCCTACCGGAGCGCGGCCCTCACCACCGCCGTGCGGATGGTCATTCGGGTTCATGACAGAACCTCTTACGTGCGGGCGGATGCCCATATGTCTCTTGCGGCCTGCCTTACCCAGATTGATAAGGTTGTGGTCGCCATTGCCGACGATACCGATGGTTGCGCGGCACTCGATCGGAACCATGCGCATCTCACCGGACGGAAGACGCAGCGTTGCATACTTGCCTTCCTTAGCCATCAGCTGAGCCGCATTGCCGGCTGCGCGGACCATCTGGCCGCCCTTGCCCGGATACAGCTCGATGTTGTGAATCATGGTACCAACCGGAATCTTCTCGAACGGAAGGCAGTTGCCCACGCGCACTTCTGCGTCCGGGCCGCTCATAACGGTCATGCCGTCTGTGAGGCCTTCCGGAGCGAGGATGTAAGCCTTCTCGCCGTCGGCATAGCAGATCAGCGCGATATTAGCCGTGCGGTTCGGATCGTACTCGATGCCGATTACCTTTGCCGGGATTCCATCCTTGAGTCTCTTGAAGTCAACGATACGATAGTGCTGACGGTTGCCGCCGCCTGCGTGGCGCACCGTGATCTTGCCCTGATTGTTGCGTCCGGCAGTCTTTGCCTGAACTCTGATGAGTGACTTTTCCGGGGTCTTCTTGGTGATCTCGGAAAAATCGGAACCTGTCATATTCCTTCTGGAAGGCGTATATGGGTTATAAGCCTTGATTCCCATTTGTTTCTCCTTTTTTAGTCATGTGTAATATTGTTTTCTACACATCCAACCGGCGAATTACAGCCCCTGGAAGATCTCGATATCCTTGCTGTCTTCGCTGAGCTTCACAACAGCCTTCTTGATTCTGGCTGTCTTGCCCTCATCGGTGCGGTTTGCTCTTCTGGTCTTTCCCTGCGCATTCAGCGTGTTGACCTTTACAACCTTGACGCCGTCGAACATCTTCTCGACTGCTTCTTTGATCTGGATCTTATTCGCCTGCGGATTAACCAGGAACGTGTACTTCTTGTCCGCCGAATCAGCCATCGACTGCTCGGTCACGACCGGCTTGATGATGACGTCATAATACTTGATGTCTGCCATTATGCGTAAACCTCCTCGATTCTTTCGACAGCCGCCTTTGTGAGGATCAGCTTGTCGTACTTGAGAACGTCGTAGGTGTTCAGGTCTGTGCTCGCGATGATCTGCGTGCCGGCTACGTTTCTTCCGGACAGAAGAACGTTTGCATTGTCACCGTCAAGAACGATCAGAGCCTTGTCAGCCTTGAGGTTCTTTAAAACCTCAACGAACTTCTTCGTCTTGATCTCGTCAAGCTTGAACTCATCCAGAACGATCATGTTGTTGTCATTGACCTTGGATGTCAGAGCGGAGAACAGAGCAGCTCTCTTCTCTTTCTTGTTCAGCTTGTAGGAATAATCTCTCGGCTGAGGTGCGAATACAACACCGCCGCCTTTCCACTGCGGAGCACGGATAGATCCCTGTCTTGCATGACCTGTGCCCTTCTGTCTCCACGGTTTTCTGCCGCCGCCGGAAACTGCAGAGCGGTTCTTTGCCGCCTGTGTGCCCTGACGTCTGTTGGCCAGTGTATTGACAACCGCTTCGTGAATCAGGTGTTCATTGACTGTAACGCCGAATACCTTGTCGCTGAGCTCCATCGTTCCGACTTCGCTTCCGCTCATATTGTATACAGATACATTTGCCATCTGTGTGTTCCTCCTTCCTTACTGTCTTACTTGGAAACCTTGGAGGTTTCTTTGATTGTGACCAGTGCCTTTCTCGGGCCCGGAACCGCGCCGCGGACCAGAATCAGATTCTTGTCGGCATCAACTCTGACAACCTGAAGATTCTGGATGGTGATTCTCTTGGAACCCATATGTCCCGGCATTCCCTTGCCCTTCTTTACGCGGCCCGGAGTCGTAGCGGAGCCGTTAGAGCCCTGATGTCTGTGGAATTTGGAACCATGCGCCATCGGTCCTCTGGACTGGCCGAAACGCTTGATGGCGCCCTGAAAGCCTTTGCCCTTGGAGATCGCGGTTGCGTCGATCTTGTCGCCCACTGTGAAGATATCAGCCTTGATCTCATCCTTCACCTTGTAGTCAGCGGCATTCTCAAAGCGGAACTCTCTTACGAATCTCTTGTAAGGAACCTCTGCCTTGTCGAAGTGTCCCTTGACCGGCTTGGTGACGTGCTTCTCATCCACGTCAGCAAAACCAACCTGAACCGCATCGTAACCGTCGTTTGCGACTGTCTTTACCTGTGTCACAACACAGGGACCAGCCTGAAGGACAGTTACCGGAGTCAGAACGCCGTTCTCATCGAAGACCTGCGTCATTCCGACTTTCGTTGCCAAAATAGCCTTTTTCATAAAACTCCTCCTGTTTTCTACAGCGGACAGAATGATGAATTCCTTTCTCTCAGCGCATTCTGTCATTCTAGAAAGTTACCCGGGAATCCCCGGACTGCCATTTATCAAAACATCGTCCTCAAACGCATCCCGCTGCATCTTATCGGTCTTGCGAACAAGGCAGATGAATCGATCGCCTGAATCTCTGAATTACTTTCTGATTTCCTTCAGATTCGCCTCAACGCCTGCCGGCAGCTCGATCTTGTTGAAAACCTTCATCGCTTCCGGTGTCGGGTTGATAACGTCGATCAGTCTCTTGTGCGTGCGCTGCTCGAACTGCTCTCTGGAATCCTTGTACTTGTGAACGGCACGGAGAATCGTAACAACTTCTTTCTTCGTCGGAAGCGGAACCGGTCCGGAAACCGTAGCGCCTGCGTTCTTCAGATTGTCAACCAGCTTCTTTGCGGACTGGTCGAGAAGCTTGTGATCATAAGCCTTAAGGATAATTCTTGTTCCTGCCATAAAAAAAGTCGCCTCCATATTCGCACTTTTTAAAGTACGACAAGCGGTGACTGTACAACATATCCGTGCGTGTCCTGCACTCAGACACAATGGCAGATGCGCGCACTCTTTCTGTTCTTGCTAACAGATCTCTGTACAGTGACTTGTCGCCAGGTTTGCGCCGGTCAGATGCAATAACCGGCCTTGACATTCGCTCCGCGGAAAACCTCCGGGCACTTTTGTGCTCCGAGCAACCTCCGTTTCACAGCTATCATGCCACAACGTGCATAGTATACACGCATTTCAAGTGCAATGCAAGAAAAAATTTTATCTGTAAGCAAGGCGCGCAGACAGTCTGCTTCCGGACTGTCTGTGCCCTTTGCTTATGCTCTCACAGCGACTCGACCAGCTCGCTGAGTTCTTCCCAGCGGTTCATGCGCTCCTCGAGTCTCGCGTCGGTCTCTTCTTTTTCTTTTGTCATGCGCATCAGCCGGTCATAGTCCGTCGCGGCGTCCGCGATCTCTTCTTCCAGCTTCGCGCTCTTGTCCTCCAGCGCCTGGATCTCATCCTCAATGCCGTCCCACTCGCGCTGTTCTTTATAAGATAGCCGGCGCTGATGTCTGTGCCCTGCCCCGGCTGCCTCCCTGGTGCCAGCCGGCTCAGGCGCGTCAGATGCCCGGCTCTTCAGCAGCTTTTCTCTTTGCTTTTCTTCTTCAGCCGCTGCCTCTTCCTTTTCCTTTTTCTTCCTATAATAATCCGAGTACCCGCCCTCGTACTGCACCCAGGTCCCGTCGCCTTCATTCGCGTACACTCTCGTCACCGTGCGGTCCAGAAAATAGCGGTCGTGCGAGACGGTTATCACGATCCCGTCGAAGCGGTCAAGAAAATCCTCCAGGACTTCCAGGGTCTGAATGTCGAGGTCATTGGTCGGCTCGTCCAGGAGCAGGACATTCGGACGGCTCATCAGAACCTGCAGCAGAAACAATCTCCGCTTCTCGCCGCCGGAAAGCTTAGCGACCTTCGTGAACTGCATGGCCGGCGGGAACAGAAAGCGGTCGCACATGTTGGACGCGCTCATCAGTCCGTCTTTCGTGGGCAGGTATTCACCGATTTTCTTCACCGTCTCCAGGACCGTCAGCGAGTCGTCAAGCGGCTCGTTCTCCTGGCAGAAATACCCGATGCGGATCGTCCCGCCCGTCTGAACACTTCCCTCGTCCGGCTCAAGCTCCCCCGCGATGAGCTTCAGAAGCGTCGACTTGCCGCAGCCGTTCGGCCCGATGATTCCCACGCGGGCATCTGGCTGAAAGATGACTGAAAAATGGCTCACGCACAGTTTCCCGCCCATCGACTTGCTGACATCTTCCAGCTGGACTGTCTTGTGCCCCATGCGCGAGGAAAGCGTGTCCAGCGCAAGTGTGTCACTTCCAAGCTCCAGGTGCCTGCGGGCAGCCGCGGAATCTTCCCTGGCCTGGTTAAACCGATCAATTCTGGCCTGCTGCTTTGTGCCGCGGGCAAGCGCGCCGCGCCGGATCCACGCAAGTTCCGTGCGCAGAAAATTCTGCCGCTTCTTCTCCGCGCTTCTCTCCGTCTCAGTCCGCTCCGTCTTCCGCTCAAGATAGCACTCATAATTTCCGTCATATGCATACAGCTTTCCGCGGTCAATCTCCACAATACGGCTGGTCACGGCATCCAGAAAGTACCGGTCGTGCGTGACGAGCAGCAGCTCGCCCTTGAACGCCGTGAGCTGACCCTGCAGCCACTCGATCATCTCCGCATCCAGGTGGTTGGTCGGCTCGTCAAGAAGCAGCACGTCCGAAGGTGAGACAAGCGCCTGCACGAGCGCAACTCTCTTTTTCTGTCCGCCGGAGAGTGTTCCGACACGCACGTCCATATCCGGCAGCCCCAGCTGGTTCAGCCATTTACAGGCTTCCGCCTCCGGAATCTGCGGATTTTCACGCATGATCAGTGAAAGAATCGGCTCATCGCCGCCATATTCCGGTGTCTGCGGCAGATAACGCATGCGCACATTCCGCCCGCACACGACCGCACCGCCATCCGGCTGCACAAGTCCAGCTGCGATTTTTAACAGCGTGGATTTGCCGCAGCCGTTCACCCCGATGATCCCGATTTTATCACCGGTATTTACCCCTAAGCTCACGTCCTGGAGCAGCTCTTTGGTCCCGAAGTTTTTGCTGATATGTTCAAGGTTCAGAATATTCATAAAGTACCCTTGTGTTGCCGCTTGTCATTATTTTTACCGCGCGTTCCGTCTCTATGGTATGATATCTGTATTCACGGAGGAAAGACAGATGTGGACAGCCAGCAGATGGAACAGTTATGAAGTGCTCGACGCCTCGCAGGGCGAAAAACTGGAGCGCTGGGGAGATTATACACTAATCCGGCCGGATCCGCAGGTGATCTGGAACACGCAGCGAAAGGATTCCGGGTGGAAGCACTGCAACGGGCACTATCACCGCTCGCACAGCGGCGGCGGCGAGTGGGAGTTCTTCTCGCTTCCCAAGACCTGGACGATCTCCTATGACAATCCGGTATTCTCTCAGCCGCTTGTCTTTCACCTGAAGCCGTTCAGCTTCAAGCACACCGGTCTCTTCCCCGAGCAGGCCGTGAACTGGGACTGGTGCGCAGAAAAGATAGCGAAGCGTATAGCATCCGGCGGGACAGCGAGAATCCTGAATCTTTTCGCCTACACGGGCGGCGCCACAATCGCCTGTGCCGCTGCCGGAGCATCGGTCACGCATGTGGATGCCAGCAAGGGCATGGTGTCCTGGGCGAAGGAAAACGCCGCCTCATCCGGCCTCTCCGACGCACCCGTGCGCTGGCTGGTGGACGACTGCCGGAAATTCGTCGAGCGGGAGATCCGCCGCGGCCACCACTATGACGGCATCATCATGGACCCACCGTCCTACGGCAGAGGCCCTAAGGGCGAGATCTGGAAGATGGAAGACAACATCTACGATCTGGTGGAACTGACGGCGCAGCTCATGAGTGACACGCCGCTCTTCTTTCTGCTGAACGCCTATACGACCGGCCTGCAGCCGGGTGTCCTGACGTATCTGCTGTCAACGGCACTCCTGCCGAAGTATCCCGGCATAAAAACCGCCCGGGTCGGCGCCTCGGAGATCGGCCTGCCCGTGAAGTCGAGCGGTCTCATTCTCCCCTGCGGAGCTGCCGGGCGGTTTGAGGTCTGAGCTCACTTCCCCCTTCTGACACGACGGGGCTCCCGCCTTGCGAGAGCTCCGTTTTCATCTTTCACCGCTTATTTCAGGGATTCATCATAGTGCGCACGCTCACCGCCGATATATTTCGGTCTCGTGCGGGCGCAGACGATATGAGCGCTGCCGGCGTACTGCTGTTTCGTGCGGAAAGGAACCGCCACCGGCTGCAGGTGCATGCCGATCAGCGTATCGCCGATGTCCATTCCGGCCTGTGCCCTGACAGCCTCAACCGCCACGGGACTCTCGCAGGCTTTGTACGCGGCTGTCGCAAAGGATCCGCCGGCTTTCAGCTGCGGAACAACGTTGACAATCGGAAGACGGTACTCCCGCGCACAGCGCTTCTCGATGATGATGGCCCGGTTCAGATGTTCACAGCACTGGGCTGCCAGATAGATTCCCGCGGGATCCAGCACCTCGTGCAGCGCCGCCACGACACTCTGACCGATTTCCTCACTGGAAAATGTTCCGATCCTGTGATGCGCAATCTCACTGGACGAGCAGCCCACCACGAAAATATCGCCTCTTTCAAGCCGCGCCGCCGCCAGGAGTTCGCTCGCGGCGCTCTTCACCTCTTGTTTCAGCTCTTCCAGATCCAGATTCATCTCTGTCGCGATCCCCGTTGCCGACATATCTGCCTCCTCATCCAATCTGCTTCATGTAGTGGCTCAGCGCGAAGATGAGTTCATCCGTGCGCGCGCACCGCTCGAACGTCAGATCCTCCGCGATCTGCTCCATGTTCTCCTCGTCGTACTCAACCTGCCGCGAAAACAGGTGCACAGCCGCCGCCAGGCTCTCCGGAATCTGTCCCGGCTCCGTCTGTCTCCCTCGCCCGTCGTCTTTCCCGTCTGCCATCAGCATCATCTCGAGCATCAGCGTGAAGAGAGCTGTCAGTTTGCACTTGCCGAGAATGTCATGATCATACACGGCTTTCTCAAAATAACGGAAATGCAGATATCTCGCGTACCGGGCCAATGCGGGCCCCAGTTCTGTGTGTGCAGCCTCGAATCCGGCAGCGCGCTGCGGGAAGTGCGAGACACAGGGCTCGGTGCCGTAGACGGACCGCATGCGGGCAAGTTCCGCATCCCACGCCGGCCCGATACTTTCGAGCTGGCTGAAAAGCTCAATATAAGCCATATTGCGCGAAGCCGCCGCGTTGGTCACGCATGGACGCAGGCGGCCGGCAAGAGCACGTATCGAACCTTCTCCCCCGTCCGCAGCCAGTGCCTGAACCTTCCGGTCGAACGCAGCGAAATCGTTCTTATTCGCATCCATCTGAAGGTCCGCAGCTGCGAGCAGCATCGCCTGAAGCGCCTGAAAAAGCCGGTTAAAACCGCCGGATATATCCGCGCGCTCCAGCATCCCGTCAAATACAGCTCTCACGCGGCTCACGCGCTCATCCCACGCCTTCTCGTACTCGTCGTCCCCGTACGGCTCCTCCGTGAGCATGCTTTCCGTCAGTCTTGCTTTCTCCGGCGCCGAGCTCAGCACAATCCGCGCCGCCTCCTCGCAGGCCAGACCGACTCCTGTCTCTTTTCGCTCCCCGAAATACTCCGAGAATCGGGGAAACTGATCACAGACGACACCGAGTGCCTCCGGACCTTTTTCATTTACCACTTCGCACAGACCGTCCGCACGAAGCAGGGGGCAGTCCTCGTCCGCGTGTTTCAGGAATGTCTCTCCGTCCTGCGTGAAAAGCGCCGCGCGCAGCTTTTCCCCGAGCGCCCCCGGCATCTTCCGGTAACGCTCTTCCGTCTGCTCATCGATTCCGACAAGCCATCCGCCGCGGCAGCAGTTGTCACGGCACGCACCGGCCGTACAGCGAAACATTTTGTAATAAGAAGGTGTGACAAGCTTCATTTCGGCTCCCGAGTGTTTTTGTCTTTTTATTATAGCGCAGGAAAAGCGGGGCGCTCACTCACATTTGCGTATGACAGACTTATACTTCTCAACCGGAAGGTCCGTATCATCCTCCGCCCGCGTGAACACCTTCACCACTTCAGCCTGTGTCTCGCCATCGTATCCCGGCACAATGACCTTGTCACCTGCCTGAACGGACTCGTCACTGCACAGATAATCGTAACCGCGGCCGGAATGGCTGAAACGGACCCGCGCAAAGCGCAGCATCTGTCGGTCGGCGCTCACGGTTCTGTCCGGCGCTTTCCAGATCAGATCATCCGCGCCTATGAAGGCGGTGACCTCTTCATCATGACAGAACACAAAGCCTGACTTCTCCGGATTCCAGAAGACGTAATTGTAATAGAACCTGTTCCCGGAGTCCGCCACGCGGATCTCACGGATATTCCGGATTTCCAGGCTTATCTTGTCCTGCAGCCGGCAGTAATCCGCTTCCGGAATCGTCAGAAGCGTACCATGTGATTTCCGTTGAGCCTCATCCGGCCTGTTTCTGACAAATATTGTCAGTCTCGCCCTCTTCTCATTCGTTCTGCTCAGAATCGCTTTCAGACACCGGGTTGAATCCTCTGTCGGATTCATCAGGATGCTGCAGGAGCCGGTCCGGATACTGTCCGCTTTCGGAACCACCGCGTGATAAGCCCTCCCGGCTTCCGAGAGCTCATTCTGGATATTCACAAAGACCTGACTGTCACCGTACTCATCAAAAGGAAGCCGGAGCCGGATCGCATAATCCGCCTGCAGGCTGTACTGATACCAAAGTTCCGTGTACCTCTCCCCCGCCTTTCTGGCAATAATGGCCATCCGCAGCGCTGCGTCAGCAAAATTGCCATCTTTTTCTCCGGCGCAAAACTCCCGCAATGTTTCATCGTACACGCTCTTATACAAATGCAGCGCAGTGTCCTGGCTTTTCGGAACACCGAGGCCGTCAAGAAACATATCGCCCAGCTTATAGCGCGACTCCTGACTGCCACCCGCCGCACCGCATGAAAACCACCGAAAAGCCTCGTCGTACTGCCGTATTCCGCCATTGCACCGCCCGTAGTAATAGATATACCCGAGTGTGTTGGCTATATAGGATTTTGGTTCTATGGTATATGCCGCCAGAAGACTGTCTCTTGAAACAGTCCAGTCCCGCGGATACATTCCGCTGCCCTCGTAACTTCCGTACCCGCGGATTTCCAGCGCCTGCTCATTTTCCTTTCCGCAGAGTTCATCTGCCATGCGGCGTGAAAGTTTACGCATTCCCTCCGGAATCTTCTCCCACACGGCCGGACGACTGCAGGCCTGCACGAATGCGAGGCAGCTGCGGTCTGTGAAACGTCTCCGGAAAAGCGGCTTATCCTGATCTTCCCGGAAATACTGCACTTCCAGAAGCAGATCCCGAAACGGAAATGCTTCCTGAAAGTCTCTGAGTGTGCCCGGATTTTCCGCCTCATCATATTCCCGATACGCTCTGAGCAGCTCTGAATACAGATCACACGCCACGTCTTCTTCGGTCGCAGGAAGCAGCACGCCACCCGGATCATCGGGAAGCCTGAGCGTCAGATTCAGCTCTTCGTTATACACGAACATAAAGAACCAGTCACCGGCAAACTGCTGCCAGTCCGCCTTCTTCTCCCGCAGATTCCGGACAGCCGTCTCCCAGTCCTCCATCGCCGGCGTATAATCCCCTTCAAAAATCAGGTCGACATCACCCGGACTGGCTTGCTGCAGAAACTCCTTCCAGGTCTGCTCAAACCGCACGATCCTGCGAAGATCCTCCGCTGTCACGACAATGCTTTGTCCCACGTCCCCATTGTTTTTCATGCTGCCTTCCCTCTCGGACTCACCGCAGACAATCGCCTTCTCTTCTCACGCCTTGATATAGTTTCATAATAGCACAGAAACAAAAATGCCGCCGCGGCGGATTGCCACGGCAGCTGACGCTCAGACCAATACGATTTATTTCTCCGCGTGAAACACATACAGCCCATACGGGCGCTTTTCAAATGCTACAGCCTGACCGGCACAAGGCTCCTCCTGCGCGCATCCTTTTTCTGCACCCCGGCTGCGCCCGAAATAATCGCATTCCCGCAGGGAGAATCCCGGCCATGAGGCCGTCTGCCAGCCGCTGCGCTCTGACAGACTGCGGACGACTATGCGGTACCCGGAACCTTCCGGGTGAATCCCGAGAAGCTGCATGTCCGGTCCAAAATCCGGAAGACGGCCGCTTTCTTCCCACGCACGAATCGGCTCCTCTGGCGCGGCGCTAAAACTCCGGTCCGTCATGTCGCACAGCCGGCTGTACAGCAACCCTGACAGGTCTCCTGTCTCTTCCGGCTGATCTGCGTGGGTATCTGCCAGCTGAAGTGCAAACCTGTATTCAAAGTTCCCTTCCGTCCACTGCGGGAAATTGGTCCCCCATATGTTGTTGAACAGGTTGAAATACAGCGTCGGATCCGACTTTTCGTATTCCGCGCGAAAATCATACACCGCGTCTTCTCCGATCGAGACAAGCGGCGTGTCCGGAGCTGAAACAAGAAGCCAGGAGCCGGATTCGGGAGTTGGCGTATCTTCTGCGGTGAGCCCCTGTGCTACGATGTCATGTGCCGCGATGCCGTTTTCAAGAGCGTAAAAACAATGATTGGCATTCCTGGCAATGTCTACTGCCGGGTCAAGCATCATTCCGTTTTTGTTGACGAGGAGCCGGCTGAAGCGCCTCTCAAGCGGCATCAGAAGCGATCCGGACTCGATGAATGGCGTCGCCTGCTTGTCTCTTAGCTGTACCGTGACAACAAGACTCCCGCCGGGGCGTTCCGGGAAACGAAGTGTGAGAACAACTGTCCTGGCATTACCAAAGGATTTGTAACTTCTACTGTCTGCTAAACTCCCCTTCAGGATCAGGTCCCGCCCGCGCGCCTCCACGGATGTATAGCGGGTGTGACTGGTTTCCGTTTCACACTCCGGATAATCCGTGCGCCCGTTGTCGGCGATCCCCCAGCCTGAGAAGCGGTATGCATAGCGGCGAAGATACTCTGTCATCCGGCAGATGCCGTACCGGACATACTGATAGTCAAATACCGGGCAGCCCGGCCGCTCTTTCAGCACCGTAACTCCGTTTCCTTCGCGCACGCGGCAGACTTTTCCCCGCCCCTTGTCAAAGTCCAGGGACCAGCCCCCGCATGAAGCTGTGAGCAGGCTGCCGCTTTCCCGGATGATGAGTTCCTGCCTGCCATCCCCGCGCGCAGAACACCTTTCCGGCCCGCGCCGCGCCGCCAGATGCGCCTGCTCGCGCACAGACTCAAGAGCCGCCTCTGCGTTCCGGACATAGCGGCGCTTTTCATCCCAGGATCTCTCCATAAAGGCGTAGTGCGGGTCTGACGCTCTCGCCTTTTCAAACGCCCCGCGCCCATATACGCGTCCGGCCGGGTCTAGCCAGGTCTTTACATCCGCTCCCCAGGTGTGTTCCCCTGACAGGTGCATGTTCTCGAAGTATTCCGCATCTTCGGCCGCAAAGCCGCGAAGAGCGGACGGATCCCTGGCTGCCACTGTCAGATTGATCTTTCTTGCATCCCGGCGCAGCTGGCGGACCTGACGCACTTCCTCCGGGTAGCTCTGCACACCGTGGATCCAGGTGTCCGCAAGGTCCTTGCGCACCACCGGAAGCTGCGACAGATCGCAGCTCTCAAGCTCTGCCAAAAAGTCATCCATTGTGCCGCACATAACATGTGCCCCCGGGTACAGGCGCTGCGCCTGCTCTTTGAGTTCACGAATTCTCTCCGGGCGGTCCGGACCCGAATTATCCATCGTAGGCATCAGCGCCATCCAGACCGGAAACGGCCAGTCATCCGGCACCTCAAGTCCCGAGCCGTATCCGCCCTTGTGGTACATCGTGAGCACCCGCCTGCCCGACGGCGCTTCCCACCAGAACAGATCCGGCACATCCGGCGGCATGGCGAATGCGTTGCAGCCCAGATGCAGGAATCTGACGCCGCCCGCCGAAAGAACTTCAGGAAGCATCAGACCGTGCCCCGGCACATCGGTCATCTTGGCACTCTGCGGATACGGCCTGCCGTATGTGTCAGAAAGCTCTTTCGCGTAGCGCAGTCCCTCCAGATACTCCCCTTCCCCGCAGAAGTCTGTGTGGGACGTGAAAGGAAGTGCATGCCAGACAATCTGCCCGCTGCGGATGAAGCGCTCCAGCTCGCGCCGTCTGGGCGCAGTGCAGTGCTTCAGGATATAGAAAAGCGGCCAGGCCGGAAGTGTCCACACATAGGCAAGATCGCCCCAGGTCTGCGTGGCACGGCAGGTGGCAAGCGCACTGTCCAGCATATCCGACGCGTACCATTGCATGACATTGTCTGCGAGGTCGGTAAATCCTATGTCAAAATGTGTCTTGAAGACAAGAATCACCTTCCGGATCATAGGCTCTCTCCGACATACAGAGGATTGGAGATCATAACCGGAACCGAAAGTCCCAGCGCAGGTATCTGCCGGACGACTTCCAGGCGCGCATACCCGCGCTCCGGCATCCGCAGCTGTATCCGCGTGTCCGGCTGCGCCCCCGGGTGAACGGTCTCCTCGCCGTTAACCACGAGACGGATCTGGTCCCCCGCCCTTGTCCCGGTCAGCGTCACATTCACCTGCGTGCCCGGCGCAAGCGTCTCGCCCGGGTAGACAGGATATCCCGCCGTATCCAGCGCGATCGTCGGCCCTTCTGGCGAAATGGCGACAAATCCACTGCCGGATCTCAGCGCGGCAAGAATATCTGCGGCAGACCTCGACTTCGCATAGGCGAAGGTGCACGGGAATGCCGGTATGTGTCCGAATTGAAAGCGGTGGAAGTCACTTCCGCCCACAACCGGCACTCTTCTGCCTTCCTGCAGCAGCCCGTCCCACCAGCTCACGCAGGCAAGATTGGCCTTCGGCGAAAGCCCGCCGTTCCAGATCTCGACCATGTCAAAGGGAATGTCAAATCCGAAGTGCCACCCGCAGTTCGGGCAGAACGGATGGTTGATAGAAAGAACGGCTCCGTTTTTCTTTGCCTCTGCCAGCACCGCCCGCATCTGCGCATCGGAATTCGCGGTAAAGCCCGTGAAAGGACGTGCGGACCCGAGCAGTCCCATGTGCCCTTTGTAGTGCGTCCACTCGACACCCGGGATGACCGTCAGCGTGTCATCTGAGACAGTATGCCCGATATAGAAATAATTGTTGTGGTCCGTGATGGCGATGAAATCAAGTCCCTGGCTGATGGCTGTCTCCCGCAGTTCGCGGCCGGTGAGGGCACCGTCGGACGCCACAGAGTGCATGTGCACATCCCCTCGCAGAAGCCGGATGTGCTTTTTCACAAGTTCCACCGTACAGGTCACCAGCACGCCTGCATCGGGCACATGATATGCCCCCAGCAGAATCTCCCAGGTTCCGCTCTGTATCACGCCCGTCTTGAAGCCCGGGCTGCTGTTTACCTCCGAAACGGTGAGCTGCGCTCTGTCAGAGCCCGCCCAGCCGGTGAAAGCGCCCCGGCTGTCATTCAGGCCGATGTCTATGACGGCCGCGGTCCGGTCATACGCATACGAGATCCGGAACGACTCCACCTCCTCCGGCATTGCGAATGGAACCGCAAGATACAGTCCTTCCTCCTTCTTCTCGACGAAGCGCTGGACGGTTATTCTGTTCTCCCCCATACTCACTCCTTTACCGCACCCATGCTGATGCCATTCAACAGGAACTTCTGCGCGAACACATAGATCAGCAGCAGCGGCACAGTCGTTATGATGATGGCCGCCATGATCGCGTTATCCGGTGCTACCGACGTCCCCGACGTCGACTCCGTGCTCATGATCATAGCCTTGAGCATCACCGGAAGTGTATACAGGCTTTCATCCGTGACCAGTGTCGCCGGAAGCATGATGGAATTCCAGCGCGCCACATACTCCATGAAAAATACAGTTGCAAGCCCCGGCAGTGAGATCGGCATGTAAATTCGCGCGAAGATCCCAAACTCCCCGGATCCGTCGATTCGCGCCGCCTCTTCCAGCGTGTACGGAACCGTCTGAAAATAGTTGCGCATCATCATGATGCTGAAACCGGAAATCAGGCCGTTTAAAATCAGTCCCTGATACGAATTCAGGAGATGGAGCTGCTTGTTGAGCTGATACACCGAGATGAGTGTCAGATCACCGGGCACCATCATCGTCAGCATGATGAAGGAGGAGATCGCATTCCGGAATGGCAGTTCCTTCTGGATCAGGACGTATCCGGCAAGCGCCGCCAGAAGCACCTGAATGACCGTTCCTGTGGTCGTGACGAACAGAGAATTTAAGAACGGCTTCGCCAGCTTCGTGACCCGGAACACATACTCAAATCCTTCCAGACTGAACTCATGCCACCACAGCTTCAGTCCCGCACTGGAAGAATCCAGCGTGCTGCTGGTTCCGACTACGAACACCTCCCACATGGGAAGGAACATGGTCACAGCCGTGATGAGTGCGAGGACAATAAATAGCACCGCCCAACCGCCTTTTAAATGGTTACTGAGCTTTCCGCGTTTTTTCATGTCAAGCCCTCCTCACTCGTAGATCGCGTCGTAGTGCAGCAGCTTTCTGACCGCCTGCGTGATCAGAAGCGTCGCCACAAGGACCACAGTCGCCGCCGCAGTTGCCTCCCCGACGTTGAACTTCAGAATTCCCTGCTCATAGATCAGGTACAGCAGGTTCTTGACCTTATCGCTGATCGTCGCATTCATCATGACGAATATCTGGTCGAAATTCCGCAGGATTCCCATCACGCTGAGCACCGCCACAACCTTCATCGTCGGCACAATAACCGGAACCGTTATGTACCGAATCTGCTGAATCCGGGAGGCGCCGTCTATCCTGGCGGCCTCATAGAGGGAACCGTCGATGGAGACGATCGATGCCATGAACAGCGCCGCAAAATACCCAGCCCCCTTCCAGGATCCCGTGAAAATCATGATGGTCCTGGCGAATCCCGCCTCCGCCATGAACGCGACCGGCGTGTACGCTGCGCCCTCCAGCAGCCGCAGAAATCCATTGATCATGCCGGTCGGCGAGAGAATCGTGATCCAGAGGCCGCCGACCACCGACCAGGAGAGCAGATACGGAATAAATGTGACCGTCTGAAAGGCCGAGCGCAGAATTTTCACCCGGATCTCGTTCAGGACAAGCGCGACCACAAGTCCCCAGACAAACTGGAATACAAACGTCCCGCCGCCTACGATCAGGCTGTTAATGAATGCTTGGTGATACTGGGAATTCGTGAAAACCGTCTTGTAATTCTCCAGCCCGACGAATTCGGAGTTTCCCAGCAGCTTCACTTCCTGAAAGCTCTTCACGATGCCGAGAATCAGCGGATAATACGAGAAAACGACAAAATAAATCAGCACCGGAAGCAGAAGGAGATAGATGCTCCGGAAGCGCTTCATTTTTCTCCAAAGGTTCTTTTTATCTTTATTCATACGCTCTGTCCTTGATAAAGAAAAATCTCCCGGGCGCAGAGTCCCTGAGTCTGCGCCCGGGAGGAAATCCTAAAGCTTACCGCTCTGTCACGCCGCGCTCAACCAGTTCACTGCGCATGCTCTGCAGCCCTTCCGCTGTGGAAACTTCACCCTTGATGATGCGGATCCCCCACTTTCCGACGATTTCCTTGTAGTCGGACTCATTCGGGATGATCATGTCAATTGACGCGTATTTCGCGTAGCTCATCGCTTCCTCAACTCCTGTCGCATACGGGAACAACGGCTTGTAATCCTTGTAGATCGGGAACGGGGCGCCATGGTCTCCTCCGTGCGTCGCGCCGATATCCGTCAGCGTGTAATTCCCATCCGTACCGGTGTAATCGTGGTCTTTGATACCGGTGGAAAGAAGTTCTCCGCCCTCCTGTGTCGCGAAGTACTCGAGAACTTTGACAGCTCCCTCGACATTTTTTGCGTTGGCAGGAACTGCGAAGAGGCTGGCTGATCCCTTGCCGAGCATGTAGCTTCCGTCCGGAGTCTGCAGGCCCGGCAGCGACACGATCTCGTAATCCTCGGTCGACACACCGGCTGCCGATGCCGTGGTATTGTGAAGGCCCACCCAGGCTGCCCAGTCCGCTGTCACCGCTGTCTTCTGAGAAGATGCCTCCATCTTCGCGCGCATATCTTTGGTCTTGTCAACGAAGGAAGACGGATCAAGCAGTCCGTCATCGTAGAGCTTCTTGAACCACTCCCAGACCGGTGCCGCTGAATCCTCCGCATACGGCGCGTACTTCTTTCCATTCTCATCCAGTACCACGCCTTCCTTCGCACCCACAGCTGCAAAGTACGGCTGCAGGTCCCACGCATCGGACATCACCGCATTAATCGGATAGAAATCCGGATCACTGCTGGCGTCCTTCAACGTCTTCAGCATATTGTAATAGCCGTCAAATGTAGGCTCAACCGACTTGTAGTCAAGCCCTGCCTTCTTCATGAGCGTGTTATTGATTGCGACGACACGGTGAACTTCCTTTTTGTTGAACCCTGCGTACACTTTGCCGTCGATCGTGATGTCTGCCCACTCCTTTGGATCGATGTTGTTTGTGAGAATGTCAGAGTTCTTTACATACGAAGTGATGTCAAGCAGTACTCCCTGCCCCACCAGATTCGCATACTGGGAAGCGGTTACATAAACCAGATCGTAATCGCTGCCGGCACCGAGTTTCTGCATCAGTACCTTGTCGTAATCCGACGCCGGCTTGTCGATCGTCACATTCAGGCCGGTCGCCTCGGAGAGAGCCTGTTCAAAAAGCTTCATCTCCTCTTCATCCTTGCCTCCCGTAACTCCGGAAAGAATCTTCACGCTTCCGCCGGAAGCGGCTGCGGATTTGGACGTGGTCTTTTCAGCGCCTGCTGTCGTTGTACCGGAAGCGCCAGCCGTCTGACTTCCTGCTTCGCCGGACGAAGTCCCGGTCGTCCCGGCACCGCCGCATCCTGCCAGTGCGCCGGCTGCCAGCACGCCGGCCATTCCCATTGTCAGCCATTTTCTGTTGTTCATATTCCTATTCCTCTCCCTTCAAGAATCCATCATCTCCGTGTGATTACACTCTTTATATATCATGAGGAGAGGCTGATAATAAATGCCTATAAATATGTTTTACGCACTTTTACTATCATTTACATATTTTACAATTGCTTTTCATTGCCGCCTTCCGGTATCTTCGCCGTGCAGAGAATTCCGGGAACGCGGTAGTCTGTGAGACTGGGGAGCGAATTGTTCTGAATCTGCTCCGCCAGAATTTCTGCCGTCTTCTCCGCCAGCGCCTTTTCATCCTGCCGCACATGCGTGACATAACAGTTGCCGGGAGACATATAGTCCTCATCAATACAGCAGGCGTCGATCCGCTTCAGGAGCTGCCCTCTTGAGAGCGGGATCTGGCGCAGAAAGCCGTATTCCTCAAAGATGATGCCGTCCATCTTCGGATTCGCATCCAGATACTCCATGATCTGACGCCCGGTGTCCGGATCGAAGCTGTCAGAATAGATCCCGAACTTGGACTTCGTCCTGATCATGCACTCCGGCATCTTCTCCAGTCCGTTTCTCTGAATGCTCTCGCGGAATCCCCGGTTGCGCGCCTTGACCGATGAGGTGTACGCATCGTCCACCGTCACGTAACCGATGTTCTTCCTGCCGCGGCTCACCAGCCAGCTGACCAGCAGGCCGACGGCCCCGTGATTATCCGTGCGCACGCTGGCCACCGGAATGCCTTTCATCTGCTTGTCAAAGAGAACGACCGGAACTCTCTCAAGGACCAGCCTGAGGATTTCCGTATTGTAATAGGTCCCGTGGCATGGCATGCATACAAATCCCCGTACGTTCTGCTTCTTAAGGAACAGGATCTCCTCGTCTTCGCGCCGCCGACTGCCGTAGGAAAACCGCACCAGCGTCTTGTAACCGCGCTTGTTGGCCGCCTCGTCGAGCGCATACAGATAGTCCAGTCCGAAACACGATGAGACGTGCTCCATGATCACACCGATCGTCCCGTTTCCGGCTCCGTCTGCATTCCCCCGTTCTCCGTCACCATCTCCCTCCGGAATATCCCGGCTCAGCACGAAATTTCCGTGTCCCTTCACCCGCTCGATATACCCGTCCTCTTTCAGAGAATTCAGCGCCGCATTGGCCGTGATCATGCTGACTTCATACGACTTCGCAAGTTCAGAAGCCGTCGGGAGCTGCGCCCCGATGTCAAGCCTTCCGCTTCGGATCTGATCCGTGATGTCCTTGTAAATCTGCCTGTACAGGTATTTGCCATTTGCCATTCTTTCTCTCCTTATCCGTTGCCCCGGCCGTAAGGGCGCATCTGCGCAAACTCTCCCCAGGAAATCAGCTGAATTCCAAGCCTTTTCGCCTTTTCGACAAGGCAGCCGCTCGCCAGGATCTCCCGTTCCCACTCGCGTTTCTTCCACTCCTTCCCGTGCCCCGAAGCGGGGTAAGCCGGGTGCAGGAACATCTCGGTCACGCCGTCTTCCGCCAGTTCCAGCTCTTTAAAATAGTAATTCCGCAGGTTTTCCAGCGTTCCGATGCGCTCTATATTCCAGGGATTCGAGGAAATATTGTCCGGCAGAAGAAGATGTCTGCCGTCTGCCTCGTGAAGCACACGGCGGACAATGATCCTAAGCGGCCCGGGGAGCGGATGTCCCGTGAACTCCTCCGCGAAGTGCATCCCGCGCGGGAAGCGGAAGGGCAGATGATGCTCCGAGCAGAATTCAAAGACGTCCAGAAAGAAGCGGCGCCCGTTCAGTCCGTAAAGCGCAGTGCTGTGGGCGTCAGCGTGGTCCGGTGTGAGTCCTCTGCTTTTCATCCGCTGCAGCTGCGCCTCAAGCTCCGTTCGCACGTCAGCCCGGTGCGCCAGCTGTACGCGCACGTCCCCGCTCACGTAAAGCCCCGCCGGCTCGGAGAGGGACCTCGCCTCAGAAGCAGGCTTCCAACGCTCACTGTCACAGGTGATTGCGAAATGGATCCCGCACGGGGCTTTCCTCGCGGCGAGCGCCTTCGCCGCCGCCGGAAAATCCGGTGCGACAGCAAGCAGCGATGTCGACGTGATCAGCCCCGCATCAAGCAGATCCAGCACCGCGCGGCTTTCTTCCGGGCAGTACCCGCAGTCATCGGCGTTCAGAATCAGATACCGCATTCTCCGCCTCCGTAAAGCGCAAGAAATGAGAGAATACAAAAGCCACAGCCATCGCGAGAAACGGGAACCCGCACATCAGCACCCGCGACGCGCTGTCCGGCGCCGATCCCGGATTGTCCCCGTTGATGAATCCGAAGCGCTCGGATACCACGAAAAAGGCCAGCGAACTGTACAGGCCGTTGAGCCGGTTCAGCATGCCGATCAGGCTGGTCATGATCCCCTCGCGGCGAATATGATGCTTCTGATAATCGTCGTCTATGATCTTGGCGCCGATGCAGTCCATCGTGATCAGACAGGCGCCATACCCGAAACCGACCAGTGCCACAAACGGAATTGCCTGCCTCAGGTTCTGCGTGACCGCCAGCGGAAGAAATGCAGCGCCCATGATCAGGAACCCGAGGCGCCAGACCTTCATCACATCAACCTTGCGGGAAACCGCTGTCCAGACGGCAATGCCGATGAGCGCCACCACAAAGAAACTGGCAAGCAGCACCGTCGTCTGCCCTCCCGCAAGTTTCAGCGAATATTTCACATAGAAGGAAACTGCCTGCAGAAGAAGTGCTGTGGCAGCCGAGTAGAACGCTCCGACAACGCCATAGAGCCAGAACCGCCCGTTGCGCACAAGATCAACAAGGCTCTTTAAAAAATCGGGCTTCTCTGCGTCCGCATAGTCCATACTCTCGTGGCAGCCCAGCGCACAGTACAAAATCACGGCCAGCGCCACAATGCCGTAGAGCAGCGATGTCAGGCGGTATCCGACTGCCGCCGTGATCATCGGTGTCAGCGCAATACTGATGACCATCGCCACAAGCTGGCATGCCTGGCGGATGGCATTCGTCTTCGCGCGCTCCTTGTCCGACCGGAACAGTTCCGGAAACAGTGCTCCGTAATTCGCGTTGATCAGAGAGTCCAGCGTGCCGGTCATCAGATACAGGAGCAGCATGTAGATAAACAGCCTGCCCTGATCCGAAGAGACAATGGCTGGCACATTGAAAAACATGATAAATGACAGCACCAGCAGCGGCGTTCCGATGACAAGCCACGGCCGGCGCCTTCCCCAGCGGGTCCGCGTTCTGTCAGACAGAAATCCGTATACCGGATTGTCGATCACATCAAGAAACGTGTAGATGAAAAGTACAAACGAATAGTGTTTCATGCTGAGTCCCAGTTGATCCACATAGTAGATCGCTGCGAAGGACTTGAACATGTTGACCGGGATCGATGTCCCGAACATCCCCACGCCGTAGCGGAAGGGCTTTGTGGGCCTGACCGCCTGCCTTTCGTCCATAGAATCCTCCTCTCTGCCAGCCGGCATATCCGGCCGGGCTTCCCATCACGCCGCGCATTCTCTCATCTCACTTATACCACCGGAAGACTTCTCGCGTCACGGGACTTAAGGATATTTTATGGATTATATTTCGCTTAATATGTTTTGCGGCGCGAGCAATCCTTCTTTGCGCAGGCGTCGACCGCGCCGATCAGAGATTCACGCATGTTCTGCCTCTGTCAGTTTCTTTGCCATGCGGCAGACCCGGGTGGCGTTTTCCTCCAGCTGCCGCCGGGAAAGCGTTCCCTTCTTCAGGGCGCACATGAGATTCTTCCAATCCCCTTTGCTGCCGGGCATGAACAGGTCTCCGCCCGCCGCGGCCACGCGGTCCGAAAGGGCATTGCGGTGACGGGGATTCCGGATCTGCTTCATGCCGCCGATGACCCAGTCTGTCATCACGATCCCCTCATAACCCCACTCGGCGCGGAGGATATCGGTGATCAGATCCCTCCGCTCGGAGGTGTGGACGCCGTTGAGCAGATTGTAGGAAGTCATCAGCGCATGGGGCTGACTCTCCTTCACGCAGATCTCAAAGCCACGGAGATAAATCTCCCGCATGGCGCGCTCAGAGACCTGACTGTTGCTTCCGATACGGTTGTACTCCTGGTTGTTAGCCGCAAAATGCTTGATGGTGGTACCCCTGCCCGGATGCTTCTGCACGCCGCGGGTAATGGCCGCAGCCATCTTGCCGGAGATCAGGGGATCCTCGGAATAGTACTCAAAGTTCCGCCCGCAGCGGATATCCCGGTGGATGTTCAGTGCCGGCGCCAGCCACAGGTGGACGCCAAAACGCTCCATCTCCGCGCCGACGATACCCCCCAGCTCTTCCGCCAGATCTGTGTTCCAGCTCTGTGCGATGGCACTCCCGATGGGGATGGCGGTGCAGTACTGCTCCTTCACCTCTCCGGAAGGCTTCTTCCTGCGGGTCATCAGCGCCATGACCTTGCGCTCCATAGGGCTCAGCAGCTCCATGACAGACTCAGGCATCGTATCGCCCAGCGCATGAACCCCTTTCTCATCCTCGTAGTATTCCCGGCTGATGCGCAGGCCTGCGGGGCCGTCCGCCATCACCAGCGGCGGGAAACCGTGGACGCAGGCTGTCTCTCCGGCGGCGCCCGCCACAGTGGCGGATGCGTTGCCGATCATGCCGGTTATGACGCCCCTGGAGTCAAACCGGCCGGTATTCAGGCAGGCAAGCTCTTCATTGGTCAGCTCCTCTATGATGGGATCGATCTGAGCCTCAGCGCCATACTGCACCGTCTCAGCCGCAAAGTCGGCGGCAAAGATCCTGATGACTTTATCCGCCGCGGGAAGCGTGACCGGCCGCTCCGGTTTCCAGTCTGTGAAATCCGGCTTGCCCAGGGCACTGCGCACCTTCCGCAGCACCGCCGTTTCATCCAGACGCAGGGTGACCGCCGGAATGTCCCCGGCGAGAATGGTATAGTCGCCCTTCTCCAGCACATAGCACGCTGTCTTCTCGTCATAGGAAGCAGCGTCGCGCAGATCGAAGGGAACGGTCAGTTTCTCCTCCTCCCCCGGCAGGAGCTCCCGCGTCTTGGCGAAGGCCAGAAGCTTCCGCGGCGACTGGTCCAGTGAAACGGACGGGACAGCGGCAAAAAGCTGCACCGTTTCTTTCCCGGAAAAATATCCGGTGTTCTTCACCGTGACGGACACGCTTCTTTCATCCGCATCGGTGATCTTCGTCTCAAAGTCCGTGTAGCCCAGGCCGAAGCCAAAGGGGAACAGCGGCTTTCTGCCCATTGAATCAAAGTACCGGTACCCCACGTAGACACCCTCCCGGTAGCGGGTTTCGTCGGCGTCGCCGAACTCACCGATCCTGGAATAATCCTCCCATGCCGCCCAGGTAGTGGCCAGCTTGCCGGAGGGATAGCTTTTGCCCAGCAGCAGGTCAGCCAACACATTGCCTGTCTCCGCGCCCAGCTGGGACAGCAGCAGGATGTTCTTAACGTCCTTCACCGGGCTTAAGTCCACCGGACCTCCCACGTTCAATACCAGCAGAAAGCGGGGATAGCTTTCGTTCATCTTCAGAATGTCGCGCCGCTCCGAGTCGGAGAGCAGGATGTCCCCCTTGATGGGATTTCTGTCAGAGCCCTCGCCGGATATGCGGGACAGAACGTAGACAGCTGTGTCACCCTCCCCCAGGAAAGAGAAACCATACTCCGGCTCCGGCATCACGGCCCCCATCCCTTCCAGTGGCGCGGGGATATGCTTTTTCCTGGCTCTGGCGCGGATCTTGGCGACGAAAGCTTTTCGCGCCGTCTTCACCGTCTCATCCCAGGCATTCAGCCATGGCTTGGTGGTGATCTCAAAGCCTGCCTTCTCCAGCCCCTCCTCCACGGTTACAGAATACCGGGAGTTCACCTCGCCGGAACCGGTTCCGCCCTTGACCGTGCGCCGGGCGCCGGAGCCGTAGAGCGCGAGCTTGCCGGGTGCATCCAGTGGAAAAGTGCCGTCCCGTTTCAAAAGTACCACGCACTCCGGCGCAAGACGGCGGACAGCCGCCGCGTGTTTGATCTCATATTCGTTCAGTTTCATGACAGATCCCCCTTAATGATGGAGAACGAGACGACGGCCGCGGATACCGGCCAGCAGGATCGTCTGGGCAATACCCGCGCAGACAGTAATGACAATGGAATACACGGAGCAGGACTTAATCAGGAAAATGTTTGATGTTTCCTGCGCCCGGTTTACGGACAATTATGATTTTACAGCTGATTTCATCTTATAGACAGCAATTCTGCCGGCTCTGCGGATCGCATATGGCAGTTGCAGATACCAATAGACTTGCCGGAGCCGTCAATATTGGCCACTTCGTGCATATATCCGTTCTTCTCTGCATTTTCAAGAACCTGCATCACTTCTTCATAGGAAGCCTTGCGCCCCCGGCGGAATCATCGGTGCAACCTTTCCCAGGGGCAGTTCCCCCCATGTCATAGAAAAAATCTGCGATCGCCGGATATTTTTGAATCAGCCTGTCATTTTTGACCATGTTCTCCATGGAACCGAGTATGAAGATCGGCATGTTGTACTGCTTGTGATGGTCGTTATTCTCCCAGTTAAACTCAACCAGTCCGATATCACACAGATGATCCAGCATCTCCTGAACATACTCTTGCGAAAATCCGGTTTTTGCAGCAAGCTCTTCCGGAAACAGGTCTGCGGAATGTGCTGCTTTCACTCAGAATGCCAGAAGTATAACAACACCTCCGCATAGTTGCCTTTCAAACGCCAAGCGCTCTTCCTGAATCATATGCCATGTTATTGCTTTCCAACCGTGATAATGGTCTTACCTTTGGACTTTCCCTGCTTTACCTTAACAAGGGCCTCGTTGATCTTCTCTAAAGGAAAAACGGTATCGATCGATGTTTCCAGTGGGTGTTCCTTATCAAAAAGCCTGCCGATCCTGTCTAACTGGCTGCCATCCTCGTGCACGAA
>OCTW011616406.1_pt1 | contig 26056 bp, 16 predicted proteins | sample 1539671 | NCBI WGS metagenome assembly OCTW01 (sample SAMN02144230, study PRJEB22623) | gut metagenome | biome: sheep rumen | host: Ovis aries | place: New Zealand | reverse complement strand
TAACTTCTGTCCGCAGGACGAGCGAAGCGATAACTTCTTTAACTTCTTAACTACAAGGAAGTAGAGAGAATACGAATATCTTGCTGATGAACTTCAGCGAATAAACTTGAAATCGTTATATAAAAGATACGATATGGCATCAGTAAATGGCCGCTCCCTGGAGGGCGACATCAACAAACAGTTTTACAACTATCTCGGCGCCTACATCCTGGTGGCCCTTTCCGGTTGCTTAGGGAATGTGGTAGATGGTATCATCGTGGGTAACCTCATCAATGAGGATGGTGTGAGTGCCATCAACCTTTCCAAGCCCATCAACCAGTTCATCTTCACGCTCCACCTGCTTATCAATGCGGGTGCCGGCATGCTGGTGGCTTATGCCTTGGGAAAGAATAATATCGACGATGCCCGCCGGTTCTTCTCCCGGGCACTGATGCTGAGCACTGGGATAGGGGTTCTGCTCTCCATCGTCGGTGGTGTGGCATTCCCTGATCAGACGGCGCGTATGCTCTGTAGCAATGAGCATATCCTGCCCTTGGCACGTGATTACATGCAGGTGCTGCTGTTGGGTAATCCCGCCTTCATCCTCATGTGGGGACTCTCCACGATGGTGGGTGTCGACGGGAAACCCAAGTTGGTGTCGGTGGCTGTTATTATAGATAATGTGGTGAACCTCCTGCTCGACATCGTGTTCATACAGTGCTTCGGATGGGGTATCATCGGATCATCGGCAGCCACGGTGGTAGGTCATCTCGTGGGCATAGCGATCCTGCTCAGTCATTGGTGGAACCCCGCCAACAGACGACTGACGCTTACGTTCAAGCTTGACGGTCTGTTCACCTCATGGCAGCGTATCATCTCTCAGGGTGCTCCCCTGGCCATTGCATCCATCTCTCTCACCTTATTATTATTGTCGGCCAACACCATCGTGCTCTCCACCCTCGGTCGAACGGGTATCTTTGCCTTTGCCGTGTGTATGAATCTGTTGCAGGTGTATAACCTGTTCCTTTCGGGAACCTGTCAGACACTGCAGTCGCTGGGAGCCATCCAGGTGGGAAAGAAAAACGAGGAAGGACTGCATACCATCCTGCGACGTGCCTTCCGCTTTATTACCGCAGCCATGGCCGTCACCTGTATCTTCGTGTGGGTGTTCCCGGGTATGATTTCACGGTTGTTTGGAGCCGATGAGCCTGCCATGCTCTCAGAGAGCAGTCACGCCCTGCGTATCTTCGCCCTGAGCTTCATCCCGTTCTGCTATATCTATGTCATCATGATCGTGTACAAGCTCTACGGACAGCATCGCATGGCCCTCTTTATCTCTTTTGCCCTGTCGCTGACGGTCATTCCCGTGATATGGGTGATCTCACGCGTGCAGCCCTCCCTGCTCTGGTACAGCTACCTCATCGCCTACCTCATAGAGGCCGTCGCCATCTACGCCCTCCACCGGCTCAACCATGTAGAACTGCGGCTAAAGAAAGAGTAAAAACAATCTAAGCACCCTCATTGCGGACCAAGTCCGCGATCTCCCCCGAAAAAACACACACGCAGGAGATCCCGGGTCGGTGCCCGGGATGAGTAATAAAGCCCCAGCGGGGCGTCAGAGCATAGGCGGGGGTGTGAACCCCCGTAACCGTAGGGGCGACAGAGCAATCCCGATGTATGGCATATCATAATTTGTAATCCAATAACAGCATTACAAATGCTTATATTCCAAGCGTGTGGATTGCAAATCCCCACGAGCGATGAGGAATAAGCCCTGCAAGGGCGACACAACATAGGCGGGGGCGCGAGCCCCCGTGAAAGGGTAATCCCCCAATATATCAGCCCTGCAAGGGCGACAGAACAATCCCGATGTATGGCATATCATAATTTGAAATCCAATAACAGCATTACAAATGCTTATATTCCAAGCGTGTGGATTGCAAATCCCCACGAGCGTTTCAAAGCCCCCTCCCTCTCGGGGAGGGATAGGGGAGGGGCTCCTCATCCCGGGCTCCGACCCGGGATCTCCTCCGTGTTTCTCCGCAGCAGATCGCGGATCAAGTCCGCGATGAGGAATAAGAACACTACATACTAAGTGATTCCCGACCGTTTAGTCTGCTTCTTTTCGTCGGGATAACCGGACATAAACCGTGCAATAACAAAATTATACGTATAAAAAACAAGCGAATCCCCAAAAACTTTTACATCTTTACAACCGTCACCCCGTCATGGGAAAGAAAAGAAAGTCATCCTTTCCTTTTGCATTTCACTCCACTTTAAGTATCTTTGTATCATAAAACAAGATTTAAATAAAAAACAGTATCCTATGGAACAATTCAATTACGACGACATGGTAGCGCAGCGCAAGGCACAGGCAGAGAGCAAGGCGCGTGAGTATTTCTACAACAAGAAAGAGCACAAACCCTACTACTGGGCAGAGGGCATCACCCTCGACGAGTACGACAATCCCCAAGAGGCATACTTCCACTTCACCGATGAAGAGGTATCCCGCATCAAGCAACTCATCATCGACACCGTCAATGCCGATGATCCCGATGCCAACCCCGTCAGCACGGTCAAGGAAGCCATCGACCAGCTTACCTACTCCGAGATCTTTGAACTGAGCGAGGAGTTGCGCCATCTGCTGCAGGAGCGTTGCGATGAAGCCAACCTCGATCCAGAGAACATCGACTTCGACACCCGCCACTACTTCTACCGGTTCCGTGTGGTGGCCTACGACTACGGTAAGGACAAGGTCTGCGACCCCTTCCCTGTAGAGATCTTGCTCTCTGATGAAGACTATATCAGTCTGCTCACCCTCCAGCTCCTGGAGCGTAAAGACTTCTGCTTCAACGACCTACTGAATAAGAACCCCGAGCTGGCAGCCAAGCTCAACAAACGTGTAGGAGGTGAATTCTACTGCTGGGGCCACCCCTATACCATCCTCTTCGATGAGGTGCGTGCCGATGCAGAAGCCATCGACGGACCGGCCCCTGTCACCGAGAATATCTTTACCGACGATAACGACGATCATCTGTTCCATGTCGTTGCCCATGTAGAACGTCGCGTACTCATCCTTACAGAGGAAAAGATGAACAACGATGATCTCTTCTCCAAGGAGCGCACGCTGGATGACATCGATGTCAACAAGGTCATGACCGCCCTCAAAGTCAGTAGCTATCCCGAGATGATCAGCAAGCTCAAGGAGACGTTCTCCACCCTTTCAGCCTTTGATGACATCAAGGTATGGCTCACCGGTCACGACATTCCCTTTAGCGAGAAACAATAACCCGTAAACATCATCATTAACCGCGCTGTTGCGCATCAATCATCAAAACTATGGCAATATACAATATTGAAACCACCATTGATTTGGGCATGTCCCACTCCGGGTCGGTAACCGCCGATGGCGAGGGCACCGTAGAGCTCACTGACGAAGAAGTCGACATCCTCGTCAGTCTCATTCGTGAGAAGAAAACTACCAATGTCGGTAAACTCGACCTCGAGAACCTCTATCCTGACATCTACCAAAAACTCGACGAAGCCTATTCCGACATGGCATACAAAGCCGAAGAGAGGCACTGGCTCATAGAGGGCTACTATTCTCATTACAACGACTATGACGAGGGAGAGCTCATGGACTATTGCCGGAGCGAACTCGGCTACAGCTTTGAGTTCAACCCCGAAGACCATTTCTTCGGAGAAGAGCTCGAAGAGTATCAGGAAGACCCCGAAGCATTCGAGGACACCATTTATGACATCGAGAGCAAGGCCTTCAACGAGTGGCTCGACGATTATGTCGACAAAGCCTCATACGACCAGCTCTGCGACCTTTGCTACAACCACATGAATTGCGACCTCGACATGGATTCCGTCGACTATACCGTCGGGATCCCGCCTGCCATCATCCAGAAAGCAAAGCAGAAGGAATAAAGACAATCATACAAGCCCCCCCTCTCGGGGAGGGGCAGGGGAGGGGCTCCTCATCCCGGGCTCCGACCCGGGATCTCCTCCGTGTTTTCCCGCAGCAGATCGCGGATCAAGTCCGCGATGAGGAATAAGCCCCGTAGGGGCGTCAGAGCATAGGCGGGGGTGTTAACCCCCGTGAAAGAGCATCCCCGATATATTAGCCCCGTAGGGGCGACAGAGCAATCCCGATGTCTGGATTACCAGGATTTGTAATCCTCTAACAGCATTGCAAATGCTTATATTCAAAGTGTGGGGATTGCAAATCCCCACGAGCGTTTCGAAGCCCCCTCCCTCTCGGGAAGGGGCTGGGGGAGGGCACCTCATCCCGGGCTCCGACCCGGGATCTCCTCCGTGTTTTTCCGCAGCAGATCGCGTATCAAGTCCGCGATGAGGAATTAGCCCTGCAATGGCGACACAGCATAGGCGGGGTACGCAAGTCCCCGTGATGGAGAATGTAGTGTAATGATTAGCCCTGCAAGGGCGTCAGAGTATAGGCGGGGGCGCGAGCCCCCGTGAAAGGGTATAACCCCCGAGATATTAGCCCTGTAAGGGCGACACAACATAGGCGGGGATGTTAACCCCCGTGTAGGGTATTCCCCCGAAACACCAGCCCCAACGGGGCGACAGAACATAGGTGGGAATTGTGCACACCCGGCTACAGCTATTCTCTGAAGTAGTCCTTTCAGGACACCGCCAACATGTTAAGTGGCTAGCCACTTCCTTCTCCAGTTAGCCTTCATTAAAGATGTGTTTCACATGTTTAATGATGGCTACTAAACAATATAAGACTATCTACTACGAATCAAACCCTTTTAGCGATTTAATTTGTTGAGACGATAGTAAATCTATAGGAGAATCAAAGCGGAGGCATCACTCCTATAAGATTATCTAATGCTAAAAATAATTGATTACAAGATCCCGAGTCGCAAACAATGTTGATGACTCTTTCTTTATGTGTGCAGGATGTCATATTGCCACCCTGCACACATCAATCACTGAGCCTACTTTATTTCCTCGATATGAACCTCATACTTGATAGCCTGTTGGCGGATCATAGGTATATCATCATCATGAGATGTGGTGTCTATGTCATAATACTTAGTACTATGAGCCTTGTCAAATCCCCATCCGTTCAGAAGTCCACCATCAGGGTAAACTGACAGGCGCTTTCCGTTGCATTCAAAGTTTAGAACTCGCCAGTGAGTCAGGGATCCTGCTGTTGCAGATTTAATATCAATCAATTCTCCGTTAAGGTTGTTTTCGTAATCCATATAATTAACCCAAGACTCAGCCTTGCTCTGAAGCAAATTATCACGACGATCCGAATTTTCCAAATTAGCAAAGATACCCCGCTTTTGCATTCCATAGTTATACTCTTCGAGCAAGAATTCAAGTTCAAAGTCTTTGTTAATCTTCTTTACGAAGAACTCAATAGTTTGCAATGAAAGCACAATTGCTGCAACACTCTTAAGATGTTCGTCCTGATAAGAAATATGCAAATCTCCTTTGGAGTTAGCGCAATGACTTATGAACTTGTTTATAATTCGCTTAGCCTTATCATCATGGTTGTAAATCAATTCACCAATCTCTGATGATTTCTTTATTTCGGATGTCGGGTCATCAAGGAAGAACAGTTGGGTTGTCTCTTCATCCATTCTGCAATCAATCTCCTTTGCATTATCAGAAGGATTATCACACTTAATGCAATATAGAACGCCATCACCCCAGCACTCGTTCAGAGACGAAGAGTCATCATTGATAGTAAAATACAATCTATCATCAATATATGCCAAAGGATAAATTACCTTGTCTGGCATATACTCAACAGTCACAGGAGCATCAAAGACGACTTTTATCTCACGAAGCATTTGTTTGATACCTTCTGGCATTGCAGTGTTAGTCTTCTTAGCTACACAGAATGTTGTATTGCTCCGCTTAGCAAAGAAATCGCCCAACAATCTGCCTTGCCATCCACTATCAGATGTCCCGAAGTTCCACTTGCTATAATTGTCATCAACAAACAATGTCATGTTCTTAGTAGAAGATACAAATGCTGCAAGCAGTTCTCGGACAGAAGACTGACGAACATCATTTACATTGAAGACAGCGGGGATTGGATCAGGATAAATATCCTTGGCTTCTTCCTGTTCCTTAATCCATGCCAGAGCACCATCTATATCAATGTATTTAAGAAATCGGAGTGTAAACTTGTCAAGTAGCATGTCCTTACTATCTTTAGCCTTTGCCTTCTCCAGTAGTTTCTTTGCTCCAGCAATAACATCAAGCATAGTTTGGTTATCGTGTAACTTGATAGAATAGCCAGCACCACCAGGATTGGTATCGAAAATACACAGATGACGGTTTTGCATAACTGCAAAATCGACAGAGTTCTTTTCCCATCCTTTCAACTCCACAAGAGCTTGGGTCATGGCGATTCCCATAGTAATTAAGAGATTTCGGTTATTGCGGTCCGTTTCCTCGTCACGTGAGTAAGTTATCCAACTTTTATCACCTTTATGGCGGAAACGGATTTCACAATAGTCGGTTTGCATCAAGTCTCCTATGATAACATTGCGCTTAATACGGTCTTTCTTTCCAGAACCGAAGCAGCGATGCTTCTTCTCTCGGTCTATAGCATAGTGGTAGCGGCCTTTGTCATTCTGCTTGTCATCAATATCGTAAGGTATCGAAGCCTTACCTTCTTCAACCTGGTCAGTTTCAACGCACATCTTTCCACAGTCAATACACATTGCATATCCGTGGTCAAGTCCTTCATTATAATATAAAATATTAGCGTCACCACTGTCGTCACTTCTGCGAGTAGAGAATAAGTTAGGTTCTGTTACCTTGTTATTCCAGTCCTTTGTTCCTATCAACTGAGCACTAACATGGGTATATGTATTTTCATCAACTATACGACTATAGTCCTCATTTGGATCTGGAAGGAAACGAACAGGTTGAACCAAGCTCAGATTTTCTCGACCATTTACATCCCATGGAATTGGACTGTCAAGTGTGACGTCTTCGCCGACAACTGTTTTATTTGCATTTCGATAAAGTTGCTTGATGGTCCTACCCTTGGTATATGCATCCTGAGTTGTCAAGCCTCTTACAATGTAAACAACACCATCGACAACAATGCTGTTGCCAGGAACATATTGTTGAATAGCCTGTCGAAGAGTATATGAGGGGTTGAATACGTTTCGTTTCTTGTCCTTCTTACTTGTTAACTTAGTCGCATTAAGGTCAAGCGACATTATGTTTACAGGCATATTTGCATTTGGGGTAAAGCGGTTGGTTGCCCAATAGTTGAGCAATTTCTTACCGACTATTTCGTGATACTCCATTTTTAGCAATCTCATGTATGAGTTGAATCCCTTTGAGTTAGGATCTGCATTACGTTTCGCTGATTTTAGATTTTCTACCTTATCTGACAACTCATTGTAGCAACGCTCGTTCTCATTCATAGCAATAGTTAGCACATCCGCAGGATGGCTAATAAAAGGAGTTTTATCAAGCAGAATCAACATATCCTCCTTCATCTTTGGAGACATCGATTGGCTACATTTGTCGTTAAAAATCTGATAGTTTGTATTAGCAGGGTCACCCATGCCAGATTCAATATCTATCTCTTTATTATTTTCATCATAATAGATATAGCAGCGTAGATTTTTATCCCAGACAGGTGTAAATGGTGTGTAATAGTCCAAAACCATTTGGTTAAGACTTCCTCCATTATTACCACCCACAAATACTCCAAACTGTCGAATCAGATATGAATTGACATGACGCATTACCACTTGCTGACTGTCAAGGTCAACAGTAGGGACATCCACAGGTCGCTTGATAATTGTCTCAACAGGATGGAGCAATGTTCGTAAACCAATAGCATCAGAACCACATAGCGTCACACAAACACTCTTAACCTTATTGTTACGTCCGCTTCGACCAGCTCTCTGCTTATAATTGGCAGGAAGCGGTGGAACACTTGTTAGCATTACAACCTCCAAGTTGCCAAGGTCAACACCCATTTCCATTGTTGTAGAACAAGCAAGGATATTGATTGAATGATCCTTGAATTGTGCTTGCAATTGGCGAGCAACCATCTTGTCCACCTGTGCTGTGTGCTCTGCTTGAATAAACAAATTGGGAATTAAGTGTATACTATTCAGACGATCTGAAAATACACCTTCATCTCCCCAAAGTCCGTTATTCCACAGCAAAGCACGCTTGTCAGCTGCCCATTTCTGCAAAGATTCCAAATTATAAATTTTTCCACTATCTTTATATCCGTCATAGGTTTCCCATGTATCATGCAGATTCTCGTCAAGCTTAACAGCTCTGTTGCCAATGAGGTATGGAGAGAACCCCATGAAGTTCGTCTGAATAGGTCGTCTTTTTGCGACATGATTAGCTTTTGCTTCTGTATTTGTATCACAGAGATATACATCATCATAGAGAGCTACGGACATTTTGGCAAGATTGAAACGGAGTGCTGTATCATCCTTGTCAGGTATCTGTTTCGTCTTATCTTTCTCTTCATCGTAATGAGTGCCTGACTCCAGAATATTGTTATCTGTAAGTGTCTTCCACAGGTCATCGATTACAGGTTTTATCACGTTGAAGAAATCTTTCTGGGTTTGGTTGTCATCATTAAGACCAAGGTCGCTTGTAATCAAGCCACTGATAAGACGAACCAAGCGTGAGTCGGATAAATCGCCTGGATTCTCATACTTCGGTTTTTTCACAGGACGACGACGCGGTTTTTCTGTAGCATAACGTTCGCATGAGAATATGTCATACATCTGCTTCCCACTATCTGTCATATTTAGGAAGAATGACTGATTAGAACGTACCGTATAATCCAGGAAGACTTGAATAAGGTTCTGCCAATCCTTATCTTCAATCTTTGAATTCCTCAGTATACCGTTAAGAGCATCTACACTTGCAGGTTTCTTTAAGTCATCAAGGAAAGTGTAGCAAGAGCGGAACAATCCCATTGTTTCATGGGATGCAGCTGTTGCAGGACGGTTCCCAAGATAAAGTGTCATAATGGAATATAGATACTTCAACTTGGCTTCCTCCTTAATGTTCCCGTCTGTATCGAGGTCTTCACTATCCTCTGTACGTTTTATGAACTGATGGCAGAACACCATGAAATATTTGTCTTTGAGAAGTAAATCGGCAATCTTATCCCAAGACAAGATAGAATCACCAGCACCACTTACCAGCTTAATTATCTCTTTAATCCTTGCTTGTGTGGTTTTTTCATCTTCCAACTCGTCAAGAAGATTGTTCGCTTCATTTCTTTCAGCTCTTGGGATAGAGCGATCTACAGAAATATCCTCAAGCTTCTGCTTAATGTCCTCTAAGCTCAAACCACTATTTAATCTACACAGTTCATGATAAATGGTAGTATAAAACCACAATCTTTCCTGTTCGAGATTTTGGTTCAAAGTCGAATTGGCTGCAGCTTGTCGGCTGTCCACAAAGCTTAGGTACTGCTGACCAGCGTGCAGGGTTATGGAATTGGCAGACGTATTCTCGTCGAGCTGATCAAGAGTAGACGGTGCAAGAATGCGAGAGATAAAATCTGAAGACAAGCGTAATTTCACCAGTCTCATATCTTCAAGATCGTTTTCTGCATCCGAGTCGTTCTTTTTCTTGCTTGTTGTACCACCGTACCTTGTAAGTTTCTTTCTGCAACAAGGGCACTCCTTATATTCATTGCCAATCAAATGCCATTCTGTTGGGCGATAAGTTTTTGCTGTAGATGGTACGACATGCAGTCCCTCTATATCATAACTACCAGTATGATCATCAGCCGAAATTGGAGTATTTGACAAAGCGAAAACAGTCTGTTTAATCTCAGTATCTTCGTCATCATCGCTTCCTAGGTCGAACATATCTGTATCACTACTCTCCATAGGATAGAGTTTACCTTCTGGTTTCTCAAGCATACCAACAGCAAGAAACTCACCACAATGTTTGCAACGGCAAAGTTCGAGAAGAGGCAGTTTCCCATCTTCCTGCTCAACGGGCTTTTGCGTATAGACTTTGAAGGCACCATTCTGGAATTCATCCAGCCGTACATACATTCCATTGTTAGGCACACGATAGAAATAGTGTACCTTACACTTCATCAGAATCTTAGCTTTTTTGCCTGTTTTTTCCTCTTCCTTCTTGTCGGCTTCATAGAGTTCCTCTACACGTTGACACATCTCGTCTAGTTTACGGAGTTTGTCTGCTATCTTACCTTCATGGAAGAGTTTATCCAACTCTATATAATCCGATTTGCAGATTAAACTCCAGAGTTTTTTGTCTTCTTCTGGTAATGGACAATTAGCCGTCAACAACTCTTCCCCCTCACGAATGCCATCAATGACCTTTACTTGAGGAATGCTTGTTCCTGTCAGGTCAGAGATGAATGTTTGAAGTTCGCGTTTTGCTTGTTCTTCTTTTTGCTTACGAATTACAGGATCTTGAATATCCGCATTGTTGGCAAAGGTTGCAGATGATGTTGCGAAACGCACATCTTTTGCGTCCATACCAAAGGCAAGCATAACTCTTCTCAAGAGCATTGCTAATTCTGCAGCACCGGCACCAGTATAGGTATGAGTTTCATCGATAGCAACCCAACGTAGACTTTGTTTTTGGGGGTCAATCAGATTCTCGTCGCTCTTACGCAACAAGATATATTCCAACATCGTTGGATTCGTGAGGAGGATATTTGGAGCTGCATCCTTTCTTCTTACGTCCTTTCGGGTATAAACCATTCTTTTGAATTTATACTGGTATTCGTCACGATTACTTGTGGGATTGCCATTCTTGTCGATAGGCTGTCCTTGGTTATTAGTGATTAGACCACGTATCATGTCAATCTTCCTCATAATTCTCTCATAGTCATCTGATGACTTAGAGGGTATCTCATCTGGAAGGTCACCATTATATACAGTATATGTTAGCTTCACGCCTGTTGATTTCTCTATATTATCAAGCATTTTCTCCAAACGCTCTTTCTGGTCCTCCATTAAAGCATTCAGCGGATAAAGGAATATTGCTTGAATCTGACAGCTCTGATAATTCTTCGCAAGGTCATAAACGAGTGGCATCATGAAGCACTCTGTCTTACCTGATCCCGTTCCTGTTGTCACACAGATTGACATCGGTCTGCCTTCATAATGCCCATTTAGTAGCGTGTTCCAGCTATCGTACTGATGCGCGTAAGGGTCAAAACTAGACTCCCACAGTGTTCCTACCAACTTCTTGGCATCTTCTGCTTTATCATGTGGTACGCTCTTATACGAGTTCATACATTGAACCACAGGAATCGCCTCTTCCGGAGCAAAAATATTTCCTATTTGCTCTTTCAGTTTTTTTACCTGTTCGCGTTGACTTTTGGTGTTTGCTTCGCCGCCCCATAACGTTGCAATCTTGTTCTCAACGTCTTTTTTGTTGTTGATGTATAATTCTGAAAAGTTCATATCTTTTTAATTTAACATGCAGTAATACTTATCTTTATCTTGATAATCAAATTCTTCAACGAATCGTCTTAATCCTATGCAAATTTCTGATGGAGGAGCTCCATTATAGTCTTTTAGGATTGGAAACAATAGTTTCTTTTTAAACTCTTCTTCAGAAAGGTTCTTCAAAGGCGTTAGCGTGAAGAAATATAACTCATGTTCGAGAGCTATCTTAAAACATTGAATGATTGAAACATTCTCGAAATGATCTTCACCATCATCATCGAATATGTCATCATCTTCTTCGTTATATAGAGGATAGAAATTTTTACCAGTTCTGTTCCTTTTGTTACTTTGGAATACTACTCCCCAAGCTTCTGGTGTTGTAACACCCCTTCTTGGCATTTTAACCAGAGGATGCTCTTGGTCGTAATCCCAGAAATAGAAGTCTTCCTTATTCAATTCTTTTTGTATACGCTCACCGATTTTTACCATCAAATAATCAGGGGCATTTACGTCAATTTCTGTAGCCCGGTATTTATCCCCTTTTTCCCAAGCGGCAGACGATGCCCAGGCAGCATTACGATTATTGGGTCTCTTTTCTTTGATTAGTTCATGAACACCTGTGAGGAATGCACAATTATATTCTTTATATCCGTTTTCGCCATAAGAGTGAAGGACAATATGATTGTGAAGAATATAAGGAAGTTCATAGGCTTCGTCTTTTTTAATATAATCCAGAATTTCATCATCATAGATAATCTCCTTTAATTTTACAGGACGAAAAACAGGAACCGAAATGTAGGAAGACTTTGTGCCAATATGCAGCAGAGTGGTGGGTTCTAAAACTTGTCTTCGATTTATTGCATTCTCAATATCTGACTTGTCGTTGTAAACCTGTTCCTCTTTTAAATTATAATAATGTATAGTATTTGCCTCCAAGTTCCTCTCAATTGGTTTCGGCAGATAGAAAACTTTGAAAGGTAGTTGTTTTCTTTTTATTGTCAGCCTTAAATCTACACTTCCATACTCTGGAGTGTCAAATTCTGTCCAGGGAGTATAACTACCATTCCTTTTGAACTCACAAAGCTGTATTTCAGTCTCTTTGCAGGTGTCATCTTCACCATCCTTTGTTTCTGTATGGTATGCAATGATGTCCTGTTTCCCAAATATAAGAGACACAGGAGTTATTGTTTCTGGAGAATCTTCATCTTCTGCAGAATGTAACAAGACCTTACCTTCTGCATCATAGCAGATAGTGTCATTGTAGAGCCTCGCTACAATATGGTCGTAGCCTTGTCTATTATAGTAAATTCGTTTATCTGTCTCGTTCTCAATTGTTACGGATGCATGGATGAAACACCATGATGCAGAATCTCCTTCACCAATTTTTTTATTATAAAATGTTTTTCTCTCAAACAATTGATCAACAGAACTATCTGCGATAATCCATTTATCAGAGAACAGAAGTGCAGTCTCCTTTTGGTTACTTACTCGACTCGTCCAGTCATCTTCGCCTGCTTCCAAGCGATAGAGTTGCATGGAGTCAAAATCCACTGTTTCTTCCTGGACAGGAATAGGCAACTCCGTGCCGTCTTCATTCCAAGCAATCAATTGGACTTTATCAAAAGGCAGAATCGGTACATTATTGCAGCTCGCATAATCGACTTTCTCACAAATGAAACCAACAGTGGCATCGCCAGTATTACGATAGTACAAGTCAGGATGGTGGAAGTCTGGTTCCTTGATGACATTTTTACCATTCCAATATCTTACACTAAGCCGGATATACCGCATGTTCTCAGGTTCATCAAATCCCCATTTCTTCAATCTGTCTATATGAAGTAACTGATGCAGTTTTCCCGCCTCTTCAGGATTTAGCCAGATGTGTAATCTTCGGGTTATGAGATTGTCTCCAGGAATAGAAGTAACAATCCACTCAAAGCGAAACTTCGACTTGTTTATCTCGTCGTTAATCTCGCGAATAAGTTCAATGAGAAGAGCAACCTCCGTTTCTGGATTATCATAGTCTTCTTTTGCAAAAGGTAAGGCATTTACATTATCCTGAGATGTAATAATCGCTTCAAGGAAATCACGAAGGCAATGTCCTTTTGCGATGGATTCCCTAAAAGCAATAGAGTGATTGCTATCAACTATTCTGTCAAACGATTCGTCTTCCTTATTATAAACTCGACAAAGAGCACGGAGAAATGGCTTCTCATTCTTCTGACGTTCAAACTTTACAGCTAGACCACTAAGAATAAAAGTGGAATATAGATATAGTTTCTGTTCGTTTTCACCCCTGTACAGATATTTTTCGTCTATGCCAAGAGTTTTCCAGACAGTTTCCAAATCGGGCTTCTTACCACCAAAGGTCTTTTGATAGTCCTTCTTGGCTCTGTTAGTATATCTTCGTTTGTACCACTCAGCAACATAGACGAGAATCTTTAATGCATCCTCTTTCTTTGATGCATCAGGAGTATAACCGCGTAAGTCCTTCTCCAGAGAGCAAAACTCGTCCTCCCTTATCCGTAGCTCCCATATATATGGTCTACTAGGGTCAAAATCAGATAGTTTCTTAATCATCATATCTGCTATCCCTACTTGGTATCAATAAGTTGATCGTAATATTCTGCTAAGGATACCCTCTTGTTTTTTCCATCTATTATTGTATCAATCTTCCAGCAATCATTTCCACTAATCGTATGATATGGTTCTGTACCCTCTGGCAAGCCATATTTATTTATTAGTTCTAAAGCAAGTTTGCTGGCAAACATTGGTTCATTTTCTGCAAATTTAAATTTCTTATTACCTAGGTATTCTGCTTGTATCTGCACTCCATTAATGGATACTTCTTTACCTTTGTTTCGACAATTAGTTAAGTAGACAATGTCACCTATAGACAAAATCATATTAATATCACGATTTTTTCTGGTTTTGATATCTATCTTTTCATCTTCAGCGTCATCTTCTTCTGCATCACTTATAATTGCATTGTACTTACAAATCGTTTGGATTTCCTCTAGTTTTTCACACTCAGCATTGACAATTAACTGAAAACAATAAGACTCTACAGCATGCTTAATATGGTTACGACTAACACCATAAACAAACTCCTTACCTGGTTTTATATCACCTTTCATTTCCCGACTTTCAGCTTTGCTGTTGTCTAAAGAATAAACATCATTACAAAGCAAATTGCGAATAATGTTGTCAACATCTTGTCCATCTTTTTGAGGGAAAATAAAAGTGTCATAGATGTCACACCAATCAGGAATTCCTGTCTTGGATTCTTGTGAGCATCTATCTACAGCTGTTTTTTTTACGAGTTCTTCAGTACACTCTTTTAAATCGCCAACGAAATCAGCTTTTCCTATTTTCACATACTCCCCTTTTGTCCTGTCTAGGATTTTATTATCCGAATAAGAGTCTTTACATCTTGTTGGACCAAATACATATACAATCGTATATTGGCTGTTTTGTTTTTTGTTTGCCATATTTTTAATAATTTTGTTTGTTTTCTAAATACTTTTTACGAAGCCCTTCCCAATCAGATACATCTTCCTGACGATGAATCATAGAATGGCAGTTTGAACAGAGCGGTATGAGGTCTTCAATCGGATTCACCTGCCGCTCGCCTTGGGACACAGGATGTAGATGGTGTACTTCTATGTAATCTTTGCCTAACCCACCATAAACCTGTTCAAAATTCATATCACACACCTGACAAACATACCCATAGTGGGCTATACATGCTTTGCGATTGCCTCGGTCACGTTCATACCTTGTTACTGTAGCTTCACTTTTCTTTCCTTCAAGTTTGTCGTATGACTCAGGCTCTGTGGTTTCAGGTTTAGCCTTTTGGGACGATGTTCCATTTTCCCCTTTTGGAACTAGTTCTACAGGTTTTATCTCTTTTGAAGGTTGTTTCTTTTTCCCTTTTTTCTCCCTTTCTGCTAAAGGATGCTTTTTTGAGTCGAGATAGCCAAGATAAAAATTAATGGCCTCACGCAATAAACCACCAGATTGTTCATTTTGTGCTGCAAGACTTTTCCCTCGGTTGGTCTCATTAATGAGATTTCTAAGGGCATCCTTATCCATGAACTCATAAACCACATAGATATCATGATGCAGATTCTCATGAATTACATTCAGCAAATCAACTTCGATAGCATCAATGAGCTTCTGAACTATCGTACTGTCAGCATTACGATAGCGCGTGGTGCTTTTGAGATACTCAATAAGTTGCTCTTGATAATACTTCTTGATTGCGGTGTCCATCTTTCTTATACGTGAATTGGATTGTTAAAATGGCTTTATTAAAGACTCAATAGTTTCTATTTCATCCTTTGTCAACTCGTATTTCACATATAAATCTTTATCTGTCCACGTTTTTGAAAAGTCCTGATTAGGAACGAAAACGAAAACTTCACTTGTCATGTTGATTGAGGACATCGCTTGTAGTAAAAGGAATCTGAAAAATTTTGTTTTACAATAGCTAAAACAATTTTCTATTTCAGTTTTGTCTCGGGATTCTGCCAAGATTAGGTATGACTCTGTGCACGCAGTACATGGGTTAATGATTTCTGTTCTGGATAATACTTTATACTTTCCGGATTTGTCTGGTTCACCTGCATGCTCTGCAAGCAACTTACTCGTCATAATCTTAAATGAGTTAATATAATCACCACCTTCCGGAATGTCATTTCTATCACGATAGAAGACACCGTCACTAGTGTACAACGCAACTGAATTATGTGTTTGAGTCTTTTGACCTCTTTCGTAGGAACGTAATCCGAATGGCATGTAAGGCTTTACATTATCACTGAACTTAGGCTCATTTTTGGCCATTACTTTACGTACGATTTCTAATGCAATATTATTGCCAACTACAACATTAATATCAATGAATTCATTTAATCTCCTAATAGTAGTTTTTGATTTTCCGTAAAGTATAGAAGTAAATGAACAATCTCCATCGTAGTTTCTATCCCAAACAAAGAAATTAACACTACCAGTTGATGATGTCGGAAATACATCTTTACCATTAATGAAATTTACCATTGAACGAATGTGGTTGTCATTTGCCATCTCATTTCTAAAAGAGGTTAATTCACGACGCCCCCCAGCAAACCACCTTGACGGAGTAATTAAAGAAATATATGATGGATTTAATTCTTTTGCGATACCCACAAATAAATGATAAATTGGATTGTTGTTGTCTCCTTGCTGATAAGGAGGATTACCTACTACTGCATTGAAATTCATTGTTTTATCATTTAAGCCCCAGAATTTTTCAGACCGTAATTCTGATATTAGTTCATTACGGCTTGAATCGTCCAAAGCACGTTCTACCAAATTTGTTGTCTTAATGTGATGCTGCCCTTTGTCCTCATCTCTAAAACCCATAAGGGTACGATATGTAATCTGGGCTGCCATCTTTGTATTACATATAACAAAAATATTATTCTTGATTACATTATCCCATGTTGCTTGCTCTTCCTTAATAGACAGATTCTCAATATCATCATATACTTTTTCTCGAATATATGCATCCATTTGCACACGATAGAGATTGTATGCCATGTAAAGAGGATATAGCCCAGTCTTCGAGTTGATTTCAAGAATTTTTGTCTGAATAGCATCTTTACCAGAATCGTAAACACCGAACACTTCGTTAGTAATTCCGTCACGAAAGGCTGGTTGTTCAGTAACTGTAATTTCGACAGCTTCGGTTCGTACATTTCCATTCTCGTCAAGTACCTCTTTCCCGTTCTCATCCTTAACAGTAACATCTTTCATTACTGGACTCTTATAGTCCTGAGGATTAAAGAAAGAATAACCACCGAGAGCAGTATGAAGATGCATATTGACCACTGGCCACGGAGTCAATACCGTTTCTTTATCAGGATTCTTGAACCAACTATGAATGGTTGTAATACGCTCCATACGGTCATCGATATGCATATCATCAGCTTCTTTGGCCAAAGCTCGATATTTCTTTCCGGCCTCTTCGAAACGAGTTGCTTTGAATACCTTACGAATCTTATTGAAATCATCTTTAGTAATTTCTTTGGGCATAAACTCTTTCCAAGACTCATCTGTAATGAGTTTGGTAAAGTTATCTACAGTAAGTGGGGTATTTGTATTGCCCTTATCTGCACCACCAAACATAAGGAGAGGAATACGAAGAGAAATACCACGTATATCAGAGATACGCTTCTTGAACTCATCTCTTTCCAGTTTTTTACGGGCACGTTCAGCAATGATTTTATCCTGTTCCTCTTGAGAGAGCTTATCCCATTCCTCTTTATGCTTTTCTGCAAGTTCTTTTCTCTCTTTAGCTTCTTGCTCTTTAAGTTTCTCCTTTTCTTCTTCAGTTAGATTATTAATATCTATCGCTTTTTCTCCCTTTTTCCTTCTTTCTCCTTCGATATGATCTGCAGCAGCACCTTTTTCTCTTAAGTGATTAATAAAATTCTTATCAATCTTATTTAACTCTGTCATGTCATATAGACATTTATCATTGAAGCCAGAAGTAACAAGGCGATCGACATAGACAGACTCAAGACGTTTGAAAATGCTTTCCACATTGAACTCTGTCATGACTGCACCATCCTCTGTGAACGGTACGAGTGGCTTAACATTACAGCAATCAAGAAATGCCTGCATGTTCTTTTTGTCAAGTTCATCCTGAGTAAGTTCTTTTACTTCGTCTTTATCTGAAGCTTTCTTGGCAATAGTAGAATACTTTGCCGTTTCGGCTACCACTTTCAGAGTGCGCTGGTAATCAAAATCAAACACATAGCACTCTGTCTTCATCTTATTACCAATGAAGCAGGGGGATTGAACACGGAATATGGTCTGCATATAAGTGGCAGCCTTAGTGTCTTCTGACCCTTTTAAGTAGAGTACGGCAGTCCAGGGCTTCACGGTTGTGCCAGTAGTAAGTCTGCCACATGAAAGTGTAATTGTACGCGTTTGATCGGGTTGGTCTGTAATAGCAGCGAGGACAGAATCGAGAGCAGAATCCTTCAACTCATCATCATTATTACCTGCTACATTTACAACTTCAAACTTGCTAAACACCTTATCTTCCTTAAGTATTTTTTTCAAAGCCTTTGCTTCTTTTACCCCGGGGACAATCCATAGAGTATGACGGAATGATTTGCGGAACTCATCATTCGAAAAAGGGAAGTTGTTTTCATCGTCCTTTCCACGGAGTTTTGCTATAAACTCACGAACTTCATCTTCATGAACGAACTTTCCACGTTCTTCTTCCGGAATGTCGCTGCCAGTTTTTGTACGAAAGAATTCTCTAAACTTGAAAGTACCTTCTTCTTCTATAAACTTATCAAAGACTGATGCAAGACTAAACGTAAGGATATTCATATGGGGGAGTACGGCATAAGGATTAGGTAATCCCTCATGGAATGGGTCGTCATACCATGTTTTCTTTGCAGTTTGCTCATCAACATAGTCCCAAGTGTATATCTCATTGTTTTTGAAATCTTCATAAAGATTAAATGGAGTTCCCGAAAGATGCAACATTCGAGTATCCTTTTCTTCTTTAGAGAGATTTGTTTTATGCTCCAGATGTTCAAGGACTTTTTGACCTAATTCGGTGCGAGTCCCTTCGTGGGCTTCGTCAACGATGACCAGATCCCAATCATAAGTCATAATGTCCTTCTTCAGCTGCTCACTATTGTCACCTCCGACAAGATTTGAACGACGGAGATACTGCATTGATGCAAAAAAAAGGAAATGGAAGGTTTCTGTTTCCGTTATTTTCTTCTTCAAAGTATAAAAATCAGTACCTTCAGACTGGGTATCTGACTTTGTACCATAACTGTATTGTGAAATAACATCAGAGAATCTCTCCTCGTATGCCTCAAGCCATTCCTTATTAACTATAGGACGGTGAGTCACAATTAGAATTCGCCTGTAACCTAACTCTTTTGTAAGTTGGAGAGCACAAACAGTTTTACCAAAACGCATTTTGGCATTCCATAAAAACTTATTTCCTGCTTTCTGCTTAAAGCGGTCTTTGGCTGCTTTTATTGCTTCAAGCTGTTCTTTCCGAAGCTCAATTTTGCCATTGTCTTGACATTGGACTTCTTCAAAGGTCGTGAAAATCTGTGGCATAATATTATCGTTTGTTTTTAGTTTCGTTATATACATCTATGAAAGGAATGTCGCAACGTTCATTTTTTCGTTCTTTATTTCTCTCAAAGACATCCCAATCGCGGATTTTTGCGTAAATGCCTGTATGCTTGGTATTATCACCAGTAGTGCAGCCGGGACAAGGACATGTTTCTCGTATTTCTTTTTCTTCTTCAAAAAAAGTGGCAGGTATCTTAGTCACCTTCTCGTAGTCATGACAGCTTTCGGGAATGACAAACTTCAAACCATCCATCTGCCAAAGGTTCCATGAGATAATGTATGCAAATGACTGCATAGTGGCAGTATGAAGTTTCTTGGGCTTCATACCGAGACGTTTCTGAATATCATCGTAATAATCGAGCGCTGTATAAAAGAGTGCCTCACGAGCCAGAAGAAGATTGTCACCTTGCCACTCGAATCCATAGATGTTATGGTAGGCTATTTTTGCCCACTTCTTCCAGTCTGAAAGGTCTTTGACATTCTCGTTTATCACCCGCATTTTTCTATCAAGGAGCCCAATTCTGCGTTCTATTGGTATTTCTTCACCTGTTGTAGTATCGTAACGGCTTACTAAATACGGGGCTTCTCCACAAGTTATCTCCATACGAGTATCACGGATGTAATCCATCCAGGATTTACCTGTGCCTTCAAAGCTGACAGAATCAGTTGGCTTCCATGTATGAACTCCGTCTTCTGTTATCATCTCTTTGTTGAAAACATTCTTCCTGCCAAACCAGGCTTCGTCTATCAGATTATTTTGGGCATTGCATACCCATGAAGGGGTGAATACCTCTGCTTTGTCTTTCGAGCGCTTAACTTGCTGAATTTTGTCTTTCAAAACACGAGGCATAATAATATACCGATGATCTCCAGTGACAAGCTCGGGTCTTATCTCGCAATCAAATCTATAGTCATCACCATTATCTTCGACATAGTCGTTTGTGGCCCAAAGAATGAAAGCATCAGCATTCTTGTTGCCAGACTGCTGACGACGTAACTGTCTCTTTGTGTGGTCAGTGAGAAGTTCCTTAAGAATTGCACCTTTGTTAAATTGTGCAATGTCATCCTCTTTTATATCGATACTTTCAATAATCTCTGCCTGCATGTGAACATTACATTTTTATTATCCATTGGTAAGTCACGGCTATTTATTGTTTATATAGGAATTCCACTCTCACTGGTTCAGTCCCTAAGGCAGCATCCAATGAGTTCTGGATAGACTCTCTTACTAATGAAGTATAGAGGTCGTCCTTGAAATGTTCGCTCATCGGGTCGCTCAACTGTTCTCTGCCAGTTTCTTGTCCAAAGTGCCACTTACAGTCTTTCTCTCTACTCATTCTTGTTAATAGCGATTACTAAATGTTTTAAGTTTTCTGCATACAAATATAATCATTCTTGTTGAAAATACAATAATCCGTCCGCAAATCTTAACATTTTTATATGGATAGGTAGTAGCTTGACGCATATTTGTCCTTCAGGCTGTGTGGTTGCTATTGCTTGTCGATGACAGGGGTGAGGGCATACAAGTCGCGCCTTTTCCTGAACTGGCCAAAGACAGGATGGACATTCTCCACTTTCTCGTATCCATCCCACTTATGGACATTTTTTGCAAAGATGACAAAGCTGGGCAAGTTATGACTTCCCCGGATATACTTCTCCAAAACGAGTCCTCTATTGGCTTCATTAAGCAGCAATATCCAAGGAGCCTTTGAATACTCCTTGATAAACAGCCAGTAATAGGTGTCTATGCTGTTGGCAAACAGGAATGTTATAGCAAACAGTTTTGCTCCCCATGTGTCGTTCTTTTCTTCGTCTCGTTCCATGATAGCAGTGAAACAATATGGTGTCTCCTGCTTATCACCCTTTGCTTTGAAAATGTGATGCTGAGCTATGGGTGGCAAGTCTGATTCCTGCCACTCAATTTTTCCTGTCAAGTGATATCCGTTGAAACTGTTCGATTGAGCCAGATTTTCTTCTAATCTTGTCCTCCCAAGCGTGTTGTCCACATACAAGAAGGAATGAACGGTTTGTGACTTGTTGGCTACTTTTATCAGAGTGCCGTCGCATTCACATCTTTGATAATAGCCAGGATAATAGCCTACTCTCGACGACATGACGTCACTGAAGGTCGGCTGTTTTCCGTTAGCATAGTCTCTGAGCCATTCCGGCTCTTCTTCGCGATACTTTTTAAGGAAGGCAATCATATAGTTCATTTCATTCTGTTGCTTGGTCTGCTCAAATCGGTTGTCCATAAAAAGGAGATTTTAGTTATCTAACTAACAAAGATAGTGACTATTGGCGAAAATACAAAAACCGGCCGGAAATCTTAACATTTTTATATGTATAATTAGGGGATTACTACAGGATATGACCATTGCTTGTGGTGAAAAAGACTACTTCTTACAGTGTCAAAGATCACTTTTGGCACCCTCAATAATGACTAAATCCTCCCTAAACTATGGTCTTATCCTTTTGCAACTGTTATAGTTCTTTCTGAAAAAGGAAGTAAAGCATCTCTATTCACTACCGAATATTGACAAACAATTATTAATCAACATATTATGGTAAACTAACCGCTACCAGATCCACTACCAAACCGCTACTAGTCCACTACTGGTGTACAAAGTGCTCCTATCTGTTACCTATTGAGGCTTTCACCAAGATTGTTGTTTAGATGGTAGTTGTCCCTGGTAAAGATGTTCTTTATTGCATCTCATTCGTTCTGAATATAGTGTTTGAAATGAGTCCCAATACATAAAACTGAGAGTCTTAGTACATAAAACTGAGAGTCCGGACCCTTTGGACTGTGAGTGCGAATACCTTGGACTGAGAGTCCGGAGTACTTGGACTCATCGTGGTTTGCTTTTTGCTTGTATGACAAATCTGTCGCCCCGCTGGGGCTTTATTGATTTACCGACAATTACGGGGGCTTACGCACCCCCGCCTATGTTGTGTCGCCCTTGCAGGGCTAATATATTGGGGGAATACCCTTTCACGGGGGTTAACACCCCCGCCTATGCTGTGCCGCCCTTGCAGGGCTAATTCATCATCGCTCGTGTGGATTGCAAATCCCCACGAGCGATGATAATGCAAAGATACGCATCCATTCCTCATCTCCAGCGTTTCTTATACGTATAATTTTCGCTAAAGTCACACGCTTTTTTCCTATCTTTGCATCGTAACAACTCAATTGTCGAACTCTAAAAGCCAGAAACATCATGTCAAGAAAACATTAACTCAGATTCATTGGCGGTTTCAGAAAAAAATTATCTTTGTAGCCATACAAAATCATAACTTAAGCTTCTTTGCAACACCAGACAATCATAAAGAAACAACAATTCAAGACATGCACATCCACAAAACCATTGAAGAAAAGACAAACAAATGCCTTACCTTGCTTCGTTCAACAAAACGCGACAAAATTGAAAATCTCATCGCCCACATCACCAAAATGGGATATTTCATCGCCCCAGGCTCTCTACAGCACCACCGTTTCGAAGGAGGGCTGGTCAGCCATTCCCTAGAAACCTATCAAACAGCCATGGTACTCCGCGAACAGAAAATCCAGCAGGGTACTGACCCTTCTGAACTTCCTGAAGCAAGCATCATCGTCGCCGCTCTCCTTCACGATCTCTGCAAAGCCGACACCCTCCGCTACAGCCACGAAACCCACAAGGCCTTCGCCGCGAAGCACTCAAAAGGCCACAGTCAGCGTTCCGTCCGCCAAGTAGGCTATTCCGGTTTCGAACTCACCGATGCCGAAAAAGATGCCATCCTTTGGCATATGGGTGGCCGCCGTTACGCCGAAGACCACAAGGAACATTTCGCCCACCATCCACTCAGTGAAATCATCTATGTTGCCGACAAGCAATCCATCCACATCGCAAAGAAGCGGCACCATCCCAAACGAAGATAAACCTCAAACCCATAAAACCCATAAAACGCCATGCTTAACCCCTGTCAATGCTGCGGAAAGCAGCAATGAATAATATTTTGTTAGGATGAAAATAACAAAAAAAATATTAAAACAGAAGTTTGAGGAATACAACAATAGATATTTCAACTCTATACTGCCAAAATGTGAGTTGTCAGCATGTAAATTGCATTGTTTTGGGCAATACACATGTGTGAAGCCAAAGGGCAGTAAGAGAAATCGTATCTGGATAACAACAGATGTGGATTGGACAGAAGAAACATTGAAAGATGTATTGATACATGAAATGATACATCATTATGTCACAACAGTGGATGGATGCGAATTATTTGATGGATTTAGTTGGTATGGATTATTTGGGCATGGAAAACATTTTAGAAAACAAGTACACAGATTAGAAAAGGAGTTTGGGCTGAAAATACATATACATTATTACTATCTATATCATAAGAATGAGAAAATCACAACAACTTTATTCCAGAAATTGTTGAGATTTATAGACTATTCAATTAATTAAGTTGGGAACTATATACCTGTTGTCCCCGATAATGTTTGATGCATTTGTTTTCTTCTGTCGCCCCGCTGGTTACGGGGGCTCGCGCCCCACACGGGGGTTCACACCCCCGCCTATGCTCTGTCGCCCCTGCGGGGCTGTTTCATTTTTCATTTTTCATTTTTCATTTTCCATTATCCATTTTCCATTATCCATTATCCATTATCCATTTTTTTTCTTTATCTTTGCATAGAAAACCTAAAACTATTAAAAGGTTACGTGTATGAAACTCATCCGATTTGATAAAAGGCGACTGCCCTTCAAACCTTTAGAACGGCAGGTTATCTATTTCGATGTTTCGCCCTTGAGCATGAAAATGTCTTATATGGTGCCTCAGTTGGTGGACATGTATTACGACGATATTTGCCGTCTGTTCGCCTCAGTGAGTCTGGAGTTCTGTTTCCTGCCACGCATATCGCGTTCGCTGCATCTGCCCGAGTTGCTATCGTACTTCCGTCCTGACCTAAAGCCCGAAGAGCAGTCGATGTATCTGAGCACCGTGAGGGCAGAGAGCCTGACACGCTACTTTGCTAACGAAGAGGATATATACGATCTGCCGATGGGACTGATCAGGTATACAGGACAGCAGTTTGGTGATGATTATATCTTCAGTTATATGCCCATTCGCGGTAAGACGAAGGAAGAGCTGCTCATGGCTGTGAAGTACTATCTGATGTTCAACAGCGACAACGTAAGATATGGTGATAGAGAGGTTGGCAATCTTGAGTCATACGATGTTGACATGCTGCTCTCACAGGCGCAGCAGCTTGTGCAACAGTTACGCAACCAGGGGGTCAACGATCTGGTCATCGAGGAGATCTTCCATCCTACGGAGCGGCTCAGTCGTCTGCACGTGCGCTACTCGCGTATCTTCCTGCCCGATTATCAGAATATGGAGATCAAGATGAGTCCGCTGCCGAAGGCTCTCTTCCTGCTTTACCTGAAGCATCCTGAGGGCATACGCTTCTGTGACCTGCCCGACTATCGCGAAGAACTGCTGCATATCTATGCCGGCTTCTCCGGGCGTGAAAGCATGGATGATATCCGTGCCAGCATCGACGACCTCACCAATCCTCTGAGCAACTCCGTCAACGAGAAGTGTTCGCGCATCCGTCAGGCGTTCCTCAGTAAGTTTGAAGACCGGCTGGCTCGCAACTATTACATCACAGGGCCGCGTGGTGAGGTGAAAAAAATCATGTTGCCCCGCGATCTTGTCGTCTGGGAATAACCGGGCGCGTCTTTTCCTTTGCAAGCCTTGCAGAGATTTTGCAAGGGTATAAAACGGTTGTATCTTTGCATCGTGAAAGAAAAAATGTTTTATTTTAAAAAAGAAAAAGATGGATTATTCAGTTTCAGATCTGCTCGCTGGAGCAAGAGTGATGTCAAGGAGTGTTTTCGGTCAGAAGAAGGAGTATGAACTGCAGTTCAACCATGAAGAAGACGGATGTTGGTATGTGGATTTCCCCAACTGGCCTTTCGATCACCATAACCTGATGATGGTTTCTGGAGCCGACGATATGTGTGCCTTCTTGTCGGATGATGATAAGTTCACATACATCAGCGTTATCCCTTCGAACAAGGAAGAAGATCATCCGGGTTATGCGAAGCTGATTCAGGGTGAGCACTCGCTGACAGGTGGCAGTACGTATCGTGTGACGGGTCTTGAAGGTTTTGAGCGCGACATCTGGCTCTGTCCGGTCACCCTCTTCGTGTTAGGACAATATCCTAAATATCTCTATGTGAAGAAAAGAATCAAGTAAAAGGGTGAAATACAACAAAAATCGTGCCAAAAATACAACGTACTGATAATCAGCACGTTGTTTTACGATTTGGAACTTTCAAAAAAATGTTGTATCTTTGCACCAGCCATTCGGGAGAGTTCCGAGGCATTTTTCCCAAAAAACTTTTTTCGTATGCTGAACAAAGCAATCATGTATGCTAAACTCGCATGGGTTTATGCAAAAGGAATGTGCGGCCTTCGCCGCCGAGTGTATG
>OCTW013370164.1_pt1 | contig 26065 bp, 20 predicted proteins | sample 1539671 | NCBI WGS metagenome assembly OCTW01 (sample SAMN02144230, study PRJEB22623) | gut metagenome | biome: sheep rumen | host: Ovis aries | place: New Zealand | reverse complement strand
CGCCCTTCCGTCCGTGCCCCCTGCACGGAAACTACGGTCTCTACGGGGCATATACTCACGTAAGTAAAACTTAGGCTCTTTAATTATCCGTAGCGGAGGAACGACGCGGGAAGCAAAAAAATCGCTAATTGGCGTATGTCCGGCAGGACGCGAACGTACTTTCGGAGGGAACCCACCCCGTAGGGGAAGGGGCGTGCCGAAGTTACAACAAAAAGAAATATATTGATTTTTTTATGAAAATATTTGGTAATATGAAAAAAAAGCAGTACCTTTGCACCCGATTTTGAAAAATCAAGCGCGCCGCGATGGTGGAATCGGTAGACACGAAGGACTTAAAATCCTTTGGCCAGTGATGGCTGTGTGGGTTCAAGTCCCACTCGCGGTACTGAGCGGGACGTGAAGCAATTCACGTCCTGCTCTTCTTTTTGTAACTCCCTGTAATTCTGAAAGATAAGTGCCACAACTTCGTTCAATTTTTTGGTTCGATATTTTGTTCCGTCAAATTCGATTTTTTCGGGAAATATCGAACCAATGAGATGACATCGCACCTCGACAGGGGCCTCACGGATATAATGTACCATGCTGTCAATCAAGGAATAAGCATAGGTTAACTTAGGTTCGAGTTTAGTATCACGAGGTCTTTTTAGCGCCTCAAACCGTTCTGTTAATTTTTGCTTTTCACTTTTGAGTCTTTCAACTATGCGCTGATATTGCTCCATATCGAGTACTCCATCTAACATCTTATCGTCAGCCACCGCGATCTTTCCGTCTATGGATGAAATCTGTGTTTGGATATTCTCACATTCAGTTTTGCGTTCTTCTTTCCCTTTCTCGGTAAGATCCTTTACTATGAGTTCAAAAACTTCCTGAGCCTCTGGTGTTGGCCTAAAAGTCGCAATGAATTCGACGAATCTTTCGTTCGCTTTCTCCGCACGAGACTTAACCTGCTTACAAAAACAACAATTATAATAGGCGTATTTTCCTCCATTGCCCGTTGAGTATGCTCCTGTTATTCCGTGCCCACATATAGGGCACACAAGGTATCTCCGCAAGAACAAATCTGGTTTATCGGTTTTGCGAAGTTTTGGTTTGCATCGTGTTCGCCCATCTATCACATCTTGTACTTCATCGAAAGTAGCCTTGTCGATTATAGGTTCGTGCTCTCCCTGAATGATTTCCTCCGGTTCATCCTTGTACGCCGGCACAACTATGCCCCCATAGTAGATAGGGTTTCGCACCATTCTGTAAAACGCACCTTTGGACATCGGGTGATTAGTCGTATCCTTTTTAATACCTCTTCCATCGTTATGTATCCCTTTCCGACGAAGCAGTAAAGGCGCGTACTTTATACGTATGGCTTCTACGGAATCAAGACCTTGGGCTAATTCCCGGAACACCTTTTCTACAATCGGAGCATATTCAGGGTCCTTGATAAGATGTGTTTCCGTATTACTAATCCGATGATTGAGATACCCAATCGGCGCTTTTTGAGGGAAACGCCCAGCCTTTAATGTTGCCCGAATGCCATCCTTTGTCCTGCGGCTTATCTTCAAGTCCTCAGTGTGCGCCACGCCGCAGTAGATAGACAACATTGTTGCCCATTCCGTCCCATTAAAATCTATGGGTGATTCTATGGCATTAATCTCCACTCCAAGTTCATCCAAAAATTTGCGCTTATATGTAAGAGCAAATTCGACGTTGCGGGCATATCGATCCCAGCGATAGAACAATATTTTATCCACTTCACCTTTGTGAGATTTACAATACTGATAGACAGCCTTCATCTCGGGACGCTTTAAATCGGGGTCTTTTGCGGAATAGTCTTCTCTATACACAGCAATAACATTGTATCCCATTCGCTTGCAGTACTCTCTCAACTGTTCTTCCTGAAAATCCAAACTTGTGTTGTTCTTTTGTTCATCACTACTAACGCGACAATAGATAATGACATTAATATACTTCTTTTTCATGATATTTTTTATAAAATTTGTTACACTATGTCATCCCGCGCTATTTTGTGATAGTACGGGATGACGGAACTTTATTCTAATTGCGATTGCATCTCAGCAATGCGATACAAAAAACTTCGAATTGCCAACAGTTGTTGGTCGGAGTAGTTGTAATTCTTGTAAATACGTCTCATACTTTCCACACTAACCATGTTAAACAATCCGTTAATTTTGATAGACTGATTTTAACAGTCTTAAAAAACAGAGTAATTAACTCTGCTGGGTTGCAGCCATTGTCTAACAACGGGAGCAATAAAGAAATTTTTCTTGTCATTTTTTATCTTTTTATTTTTGTTTATTCCATGTTGATCGGCCCAGTGTACAAGTTTTGTGCCAGTAATAACTTATGCAACTAAATTTGTATATTTTCTACATTCTTCATACTTAATCGTTAGAATATCTTTCACTTGCTTTATAACAGCGCCCATCTTGTTTTTAAATACTCCTCGTCCATTACATATGTCGATATATGGCTGAAGATAAATCGTTCTCCATGGTTTACGATACCTTCTTAGTTCTTCTTCGATCTTTTTTAAGTTGAAGTTGTAATGCTTGGCTAAAAGATACTGCTCGTGTTCTTTTAGGCTATTAAATGCAATATCTTGTATATTTTGCGGCCGAGGAAATTGTATCAGTTCGTTATAGATAGTTAATATAGGTTGCGCATCACTATTAAGCACAGAACATAATTTATTATCTCGAATTTTAAGATATTTCGTGATCTGATTTGGGTTCTTCAGATTAGCCTCTATTCGGAACAACTGTGCAAATCTTTCAATATCAAATCCAATGGGGAGCCTTCCGTATCGTTTTTCTTGTTGCAATTCAAGGTACTTGTCATAAAACACCACACGAAGCTTGTTCTCCGAAGAACTCTTCACCTTGTTCTCTAATATGAAATTAACATCCTCGCGTAAGTCCACCTTTGTACGGCGCGTGTTACGACGATTGTTTAATGTAAACTTTCTAAGCATTCTTGCACTATCTTTCGTCAAAAATAAATCCTTAGTGATATCGCACTTATACACGTAGGCATTTTCGATGAAATACTTCATGTCAATAATTTGAAGTATATGATAGTACGTTTCTAAGCTACGAAGAGCATCTTGGATATTATCCGCATGCAAAAGTTCCATTTTTTGAGATTGAAGGATAGCAGATGTTATTTCAATAATTATAACATGCTTATGCTCACTCGTCTCACCGAACCATATGTGCAGATTTATCTTCTCATTTTTGCGGCGGTCATAGACCCAGTATTCTCTACCGTCTTCTATGTGATGTTTAAAGGCATCCTTATCCAAGATTTTAAACGGTTTAAAGCCAGCATCACAAGGAACACAGAACTTGAGTTTGTCAAAAGACATTTTAAATTCCCGTCTAACATAACTACCGGTGGTTGTGTCTTCTTCTACCGATGCGTTTAATGTTGTAATTTCCATATTATATACAGATATTAATGTTTTTTAGATTATTATGTTCCAAATCAGTAAACGTACTTAAGAAAGAATTCCCTTCTTTTTTCTTCCTCTCTGCATGGGAGTTTTATACGGAAATTCTTTGATTTGGATATTTCTTTTAATTCCGGATATTGGATCATCAGGTCATCTTTTATCATTTGTAGAGTATGATGATTCATCCCATTCCATCTTTTTGAATATTTCGGAATTTCTATTTTCTCCTTATCCGAGAGAATTGCGCGAAAAGAAATCTGATTATTATTAGGTAAATCAAAGTAAACGTAATCTGTCGATTTATCACGGTAACCACTTCTCCATCCATATTCATAGCCGGTTTTTGTATAGCACGAAATCAATTTTCGAAGCAGTTTGGCTTTCTGTTCTTCCATTTTATTTTTCAACTCTGTCCGCTCTTCATATGGAGTCTTACGATCCAACCAATCAAGGTCCCATATCTTAATTGTTTTATCCTCGATGTCCATCGCCAATTGATATATTTTTGCGATTTTATCACGTTTGTGTTTATAATTCTTCAACAGGAATAATCTGACCTGTCTAAACCCGATATCACATAAATACATTCGCTCAATTAGAAGGCTTCCTGATCTTTCTTTGAGGTCATGATAACTCATCTGTGATCGTTCATACGCGAGAGCATATTCTTCGTCCGGATTATCTACTATCTGTTGAACTTTAACCCAACCAGAAGACCACTGACAAAAACATGAAATCATTTCCTCTATTTCATTTGCTGGAATGCCGTATTTTTTTACAAGGCCATCTATGTCACCCGTAAGTTCTACATATCTACGCATATCATACACGGTTTTAATAGAAAAAATGGAAAGATTATTCATATTTGTCTCTTGTTTGTCCTTTTGCCAATTTTGAATTGGCTCAATCTTTAAATCTATGTTCATTATAATAAATCGTTTTAACTAAGGTGATCCCCTCTTTTAAATTTTATTTTATCCGCCTCACCGGCGCGTTTTTGTGTATTTGTTATTAATATTATATTCTTATAAGCGACGCCCTAAAAATTTCTCTTAGGATGTCGCTCTCTGTTCAAGCAGAGACCGTCATGTTGTTCCATTTGTTTTTTCAATATGTCAAAGATCACTTGTTAGAGGCATTAACAAAAAAGTGACATCACTATCTGTGGATACACAAATAGATAATGTCACTACTCCTGGCTTTGTGCTTTAGCCTCTAACCGGCCAAGAGAGAAATTCGTATGTAAACTCTTTCGGAGTTATTCAAGATTCAGAGTTGTATCACTTTCGAATACCTTATATTATATAGATGCAGTAGTGATTTCTTTTACACCCGAATCTTGTGTAGCCCGCTGGCTTTCACGTCACAAAGATACAACAAATTTTTGACATGGCCAAAAAATAATTTAAATTTTCTAAAACTTTTTTTGGGGAGGAATGTAGATGAATGGTTACAAAAGGAGGTGAATAGTAGGTAGATATATAAAAGAGCGTGGAGTTTTTCTCCTCGCTCTTACAAATTCGCTATTGTATGACCAATCAGATCATTTTTATGGCCATATTATAGGAAATCTTTGAGTGACATCGTTTTGATGCCTAATCCCTTGGATTTAATCTGCAAACCGTTGTCAGAGGTTAACATGATCGGATTTTGTCCTTTGAATTTCATAGCAACAGACAGGATCATGTTATCCGGAGATTTTCCGAAGTCAGCAGGGAGTAAAGATAGGTCAGCACATACCATTTCTATCTTACGCGGTTTAAGAAGGGAGTTGATGAGTCTTAATGCGCGAGCAGCGTTCTGTTTTCCTTCTTCATCGAGACGTACTTTAGCTGCATCCAGTTCATCCACGACTTTAGCAGATAGCACTATTTTATCGGAGCGCGAAATCTTATTGATAATATCCGGGCAGTCGATAAAGACATTAGTATCAATGATATAACATTTTCTACGAGAAGGGAATTGACTTAAGTCAATCGTTCCTACAATTTTAGGCCCTTCCAATTGTGGCACTGTAGTCTCAATAAACTCCGATTCTTCGGGATTCCCAGCAGGAATGGTTTCTTGCGCTTCTTGTACCGGAGTCGGTGCAGGAGCTGGTGCCGGTGCCGGAGCAGGAGCGGCAATCTCTTCCTTTACACCTAAGATGGTGAGGAAGGACTGCGGTAACCAAATGTTGGGCATCTTCAATGCTTCCACAAAAAGCGGAGCAATTTCCTCCTCCTTAAATCCTGCGTGACCACATCCTATCTTCGTCACTAAGAAACTCAATTGAGGATTGGCTGCAGCGAATTGAAGGAATTTGTTCACATGCAATCTAACGCTGTTAATCGACTTGAGCATAGATGGGATAGCATATGATTGCCCTTGCAGTCCTTCGCCTTGCCCCATGATTGCTCCGAATTTTTCAACTGCCAGTTTAGCAGCTCCTCCTCGGTGCGCGCCACCGTTTGTGCTGCCAAATACAAAAATTTCGTTGGCCTCCAGAGAGGTTACTCGTTCTGGTGTATATCTCATTACTCAAATAGTGTTTGAGGTTTAACATAATTCATAACAACATCAAAGCAACATGCCATTGTCTTATAACCGACACCGTCGATATTGAGCAATTGCATCATCGACTTCGTTTCAGGGTTGTTGATTTGCTCATCTAAGGATTGCAGTTGCTTCTTGGTGCGTATTCCGGTGATATTCTTTCTATCTGCCGGATGTATACTATTCCATTTCGCTTTGAATGATTCAAATAGGTCATCCGGTGCGGACGGATCATACTCATATATCTCTATGGGTATATCACATGGCTCTAAATAACGCAACATCAAACGGAGAACGGCTTCTTTGTCTAATCCTCCATTGTTAGTGCCCAATAGCGGAAACGCTATCGAAGTGATGCCCTTTTCTTTATATGTTTCTGCAAATTTCTTAAGCCCTTGTTCTACATAGGTGTATTCACTGGGGAGTTTCCAATGAACCTTTGTTGGGAAATTTAGCACCCATGCTTGTCGGGCATCCTCGGGCTTGTATAACCATAGTTTTCCTATCTCAATAAGGCCACGATTGCAGTAGTCTTGGTATATCGGAAACATATCTGGATATCGCAACTTGAATACAAGTGCAATGCCCTTGCCCATAACGCCTACGCAGTTAACCGTATTAACAATGGTTTGGCAATGCGTATTGAATATGTTTCCTTTTATAACTGAGATGTGTCCCATATTACTCGTTATTATAAATTAGCCATTGTTTGCCATAAGACTCAAAATATATTTTGTACGGGCTATTGAAACCGATACTTACACTCCTCTTGAATCCTATCTCATTCCCTCGTTCCCATACGATATCTGTCGGATTCATTACTTCTGGTATGGAATCTTCATAAACCACCTTATATTGATACTCGTCATGGGTATCTGTACTAATCTCTACATGAGAACTATCCACGTAGTATGTCAACTCTCTATTTTTTCTGAAGTAAAGTGATTCGTCAACTTCTACGCGGTCAACAAGGGGAGAGTCTTTGATCGCTTCACATAGCATCTCCTTTTGGAATTCGTCATAGCAACAGATTCGCAAAGAATTTAAGCGGCTGAGATCCACTTCGTTTTCGACAAGAAACTCTTGCTGATGTGCATTTTTTACCTCTGGATCATGGGTCTTTCCCGAAATATAGATACCCTTTACATCCAGCATTTTCGGATTATCTACGACTCTAAAACATTGTGTGTTTTTAGATTGCATATTACCGGTACTATAATAGCATTTATTAGGCATAACCGCCAGTATTTCTTCTACGTCGATTACGAAGAAGACAGGTAATGGACATTTGGGGTGATTCAATTCACGAGTTCTGGGATATCCGCTCATTGTCTCATCACGCCCTAAACATTCATTGTGATACTGCGTTGGCGATTGCGGTCTAAAATAGAAACGCGCAAATCTATGTGCCCGAGATGTGATATGTACATTACTTCCGGCACTATCTTCAAACTTACCTTGAGCTGCTTTACGACTTTGGATCTTCATGTCATTGATGATTTGTATCGCATTGCTCATATGCGCAAAATGATATGCACGCGGTTTAGCCATCGTGAATTTTTCGAGGAACGTGACGATTCGTTGCTGGTGCAGAGGCTCTTTCCCAAATATCTCCTCATTGTTGTAGTATGCGCGGTTATTTTTTAGTGCAGCCCAGTTCCATCTATCCTTGAACCGTTCAATCAGTTGTTTTGTAAATGGATAATCCTTTTGAGAAAGAATATTCCAGTCCACATATTCCTCGCATTCCTCCAGAAACTCTTCATCCATAATCTCCCAGCAGGATTCAGTAATTGCGGACCAATCTATGAGATCCCTGAAATGCATGAATCGCCTCTGGGCTACTGATTTATCCAAATCTATTTTAGTGAACCATTTGGTGCGGGATATTACATTCCAATTCACTTTGTCGGAGCACCACGTCAGTACCGGATTTATTTCTTTTCGTTTGGACAACGCTTTCCAGTTAAGATTCTCGTCGTGGAGGAAGATGATAATATTTTTATTAATCGGGAAGCTTTCTGATGTGGATAAAGTAGCCCAATCTACAGCCTTTCTTAACTTCCTATCTTCGGCGAGGGTTTCTATCATCTTGGCCGAATTCCACGCTTCCAACTCTCTGTAAGAAAGAGCCCACCAATCTAATGGAGCCTCAATGTTCTCTAATAGGAATTTATCGTCAGGATTGAAGGTGTCGCATTGACATACCAAGTCCCAGTTCCAATCATAATATGGATGGGTCTTAATATCATCTACGGTAGCTGACCATTTACCTGCCTGCATCAGTGCATTATAATCGTATTTGACATTCGGAAATAGTTTCATTACTTGCAGCGTGTCCACGTCATCACGATTTGCCAATGCCGGTATATCTATGTATTGCTTATATTTCTCCAGATACTCGTTGAGTTTCTGCTTATCACGCGTAGCAAACAACGGACTCTTAGCGCAAACATAGTTCCAGTCGATAGAAGAAGCGTATTTCTCCAAGAACCATTGTTGTTCGTTAAAGCATCTAAAATGTGACAGAAGTGCAAAATTCCAATGGTAATTACTATTGTCAAGATATCCTCGAATCTTATCCCACCATACTTGTGGCTTCAATCCGCAGAATTTATTATACTTGAATTGAGCTTCTATAGAAGGAGAGGACGAAAGGGCATTCCAATCTATACAATCGATGCATTCATCAATATCGTTGGGGATCTTAAATTCCGGCTGTGAGCAGAAATAAGACATATCCCATGTATAGGCACGATTATCCTTCGTGCGGAGCATTAAGGTCTTGAGTTCTTCGAATGTATATGCCGACGTGAAGGCATACCATGCAGCCGTTCTTTTGTCTTCGTCGGTTATAGAATTGATGGATGGGATAATCGTATTGATGTAATCAATATTTAGTTTCAAGTCCTTTTCTCCCAACATACGTCGGCTTAAAACATCCCAATCCCAATAATCGCAGAACCTCCTTAAATTCTCATTCAAGAAAGCATCATCGAGGTTCTCGGATAGATATGTCCAGTTCCATTTGTTGATATAGGCAGGATGGCTCAAACCCGCCAGTTTCAAACTTGGGAACATGCGTTCTGTCAATACCTGCCAGTCCCAAGGATAGTCGCGGTGAGCCTGAATGTAGGTTGGAACGGTAACTATTTCTGAGAGAGATGACCATGCAGACTGATTGTCTTTCAGATAATGGTCGATATTGGGTATCTTCTCTATCAAAAGAATATTATCTACTGACCGCAGAAGAATATTCCAATTGAGTTGGTCGCTGTAATGCGCATACAATTCAGAATCGTTTATGAGATTAGCATTACAGGATATAGCATCCCAATTCCACGGGAAGGAGGGATGGTCTATCAAGATAGAAATGTCGTCAAGCGCGGACGAAACGGATTCATACCCGTCTGCAGTAGCAATCTGGGAAGAGAATGCCTCAAAGAATGGCCGATCCCAATGAAGTGTTGGGTTGCTTTCAAATCCCATCAATAGGGGAGTAGATGCCCATGTGATGAGTTGGGCGTCCGATAAGAAGCGCACATTTTCAACCGACCACCGATACTCTTTTTGGTTGAGATTGAGATATGTCAATCGGCTATCTGAATCATGCTCAACAATGGCTTGATAGAATGTAGTGTCTTTGAGGTACTTATCTGTTCCGTTCTCTACATCGAACATCCTGTCAAACAATATACCAAAATTCAGGAATGGGCTTATTTGCCGAATGGAGGAGACTAGGAAGTCCAAAGAGAACTCTGTTTCTACCTTCGTCCAATCCCACATTCTGTCTGGATGTTGCACAATCGCTTGCTTACATTTTTCTGTATTCTTGGTAAGTCTGCGCAAATCCACATCGACTAAGTCGAGATGCTGCCAAACAAAGTCTTCTTCAAGTCGATTGCTCAATTCATCCCACAACCATAATTCTTCCGTATCCTTTTGCAGAAGGATAAGCTCTTGGATGGTCTTAATGGATCTGTCTTTGTCTGCCGATATGGTTTCTAAGCTCCACGGATAGGTTAAGAAATTCTCAATCAGGAACCCATCTTCCGCGCGGACGGATAATTCATCCCAATTTAGTTCGTACTGGTATTGAGATAATTTCGTTTCGAGTACATCTATATCGCAATGGCGAGAAATATTTCTCCAGCATTCAGCGGTCGCATTTTCTGCAATAAGATTAAAGAGTTGTTCATCATTCCAATTGGTTCGGACATCGGCTGCTAAGAGCTCGAAGTCTATAAACTGCTTGAAAGGAATGAGTGTTTGGTAATCCAAGACTGCATCCTCATCATTCCATAATTGCCAGAATCGACATTCCAGAACAATATAATCCTTAATGTCTGAATTGATGTCATGGTTAAGCCATTCTGTTGCTAGACTTGCGTACTCGCCATTGAGGTTGTGCACTACCGGAATGTATATTCCTTCGTCTTTGTAAAGAGAAATCTTAACAGTTCTGCTATCCTTCTCAAAATACTCCGCTTTCTCTGGCCAAAATAAGTGAGCCGGTTGGTCTAATTGGTCGCATAGGTATTGCAACATGCTGTCCGGTTCGTCATAGATGATATTACGGACGATATTATCGTCAGGCCAGTATAGTCCTCCTAAGGTGAGAGAGGATGTGATACCCATATCATTTTTGAATGGGAACACGGATGTTAATTTATCTTCTGGATCTGTTATATTTGCATGTTCATACGAACAAACGGTAGCCCGATGGAACTTAAACAACTTATTTTCTTCGACTGAAATCCGTCCTAAGTTCGTCAAACTTACGATATTGTTAGCGGTGCTGATGAGATGCAATTTTTCAATGCCGGAAAGTATCTCATTGAATAAGTGTATCTCTGATATGTCCCGATATACTAATGTTTCATCCCCTCGCGTCACGTTCCTCATTGCAAAACCGAGCAATTCACCAAGTTCGATTTTGTCCATAGTACCATCCATGCTGTTGAGAATACCGCAAATGACTGCGCAGTCATCCGGCATATCTTCTGTTTTCCAGCAGTAGGCTTGATATTTATATTGCTTTAAATTCCAGCATGTGGGATGGGCATATATAAATTCTGCCTGTTGTGTTAATTCGTTAATCATTTTCATAGTTTATAGGCTTCTATTATGTGGTTGTTCTGGTTCTGGCGAATCGTTTGGAAAAGATTCCTGTAGATATCTTTTTGTGTGAACAAACGTTCGTTTCCAACAATTATGAGGAGTCTGCGAGCACGGGACAGTGCTACGTTCAGACGATTGGGCGATTGGGCGAATCCGAGAGATTTCTGTCTCGGATATCCTCCCGTATCCGGGTATTTATTCTGATTAGGTAATTGATTTCTACTGCTTTGTATTCTATCGCTTCGAACCATGGATACGATTATGATATTTCGCTCCATACCTTGGAAACGGTCAACAGTGCTGACACGTGCCGGAACTACAGCATTATGCTTTTTCGCTACGGCCTGCAACTGACGTACTTGTTTGCCATAGAAACTGATGATACCTACCTGTTTCTCTTCGTCGGTTGTAAAGTGGGAAAGATATTGCTTGTAGGATTCACTCTGCTCGAAGCGAGATAGTAATTTATCTACTACCTCTATCTCGCCGTAGTTCACGCGAGATGTACCATCTAGCATCTCAGGTGTCTCTGTGTTAACAAAAAGCACATGCGTGTTCTCATCAATGAGGCCGTCGATCTCGATACCATGATACCGTGAAGCAGGATTGGAGAAATCAGGGTCATTAACACCTTGGTCTTGGGGTATAGTCCAACCGCATTTCAAGCCGCCGTCATCTACATAGAATTGCTCAATCACTTCGTTAATATCCGGATGCATTCGATATTGCATATTGAATGTGCCTTTGAGCGAAGTATCAATGTTCTCATACAGGCGTTGGAAATGCGAGATTTCTAATTCTTTGAAGTTGTTACGAACCAAATCCAACAGGCGCTTAATGTTGTTTGTCTCTTCCTGGGATTGAGCTTTCTCTAATGCCACAGTCAATGATTCTTCTATCTCTTCTTGATTAAGCATTGGCGGCAACTGTCGATGGTCGCCGATGACGATAGCTCGTTCGCCATAAACAAACGGTTGAATAAGTTCAGCCGGTGTTGCCTTGGATGACTCATCTTGAATGACGGTCGTAAAGTTCACTTTCGCTTGATCCGCTTTGTTGGAGAATATCTTGGTGTATGTTCGGAAGAAAGAAGTTACACCTACGTTATCTGCTCTCTCTTCACCAATGGAACTACATGTCGCGCCTACTACATTACATCCCATTTGGTAATTTTTCAACACCAATTGACGTAACCATTGGGGAGGATGTGCAAGTAAATTACGCCATTTTTCGGCTAATTCTATACCAGCTCCATCTTGCCCGCCAAAAGAGCGACGGGATATATTGTCCAACCAATTCTTCAGAATAAGATTTGATTTCTCTGGCTGTGAGTCCGTTTCTTCATCCGATTCAACACCCTCCAAAGCCACATCTCCAAATTCAGCCCAATCTTGCATCAATTTTAAGGAGAATTGGAGTCCTTCTGATGCAAGTTTCTCGTCGTCGCCAAACCGGATTGGCTTAACCAGATTGGTTTTGTTGTTTACGGTTCGTGCAATTGCGTTATCAACAGCCAAGTTGGTTTCTGATGTAAGCAGAATGCGCTCAGGCGCTTGACCTTGCTGTACTCCGCGTCTTATAAGTTGCCATATTAATTCCGAAATGGCTGTTGATTTACCGGTTCCGGGAGGTCCTTGTATCACCGCCAAATCACGCGCATTCATCGCTTTGATAATTGCCTGCATTTGCGATTTGTTAATGTGCGCATTGAGTTGGTTGCGTTTCATATCCAAGTATGTCGAACCATCTGACTTCGTAAAATTCTCTATATCTGGAGTTATTGTGGCAAGAGAAGAGTCGAACATAAACTTGCTAAGGTCTGCATTTTGCAATCCCTCTCCGCTTGTTGCTTTCCCATATGTTTTTTTCAAGCGCGCAAGTTTCTCTCGGTCACCGGTTAATATAGGAACTACTGTATTAGCGCTTTGGTTCAGCAGAATTTGATCTATGGCCGCTTTCTGATTTTCTTTCGGGTATGTTACATCAAAGAATAAGGTCGGATAATTAACACGAAGCAATCTACCGAAAGGAATAGAACCATCACGAGTCTCAAACGCAAAATCTGCCAGACGGAGTTCGTCTAGTTTTTCTTCTATTTCCTTTATGCGGTCTTCGTCGTTATACATGAAGGAAAGTCGTATCTTCCCTTCATCATTCTCTGAAATGCTTAGTTGAGACTTGTCGTATCCTAATATTTCAAGTTTTAGCAAAAGCATTTTCCGTAAGCTGTCGTAGTAATCATATTCATACTCCAGATTAATATGAATAGTTTGAGTCAGTTCGTCATTTGAAATACGGATATTCTCAAATGTATTGGATAGAACCAGTTTTAATTCATCATAACCGACATAACTGTTCTGCACACGACATTTGAACCGATGCTGCTCTTGCAAATCGATACTTAATCCCGGCATTAGAGACGTTACGTAATCTATCTTCTCTTGTATAGATTCGTTCCTCCAATCAAAGTCAATACCGATTGTTCTCGTTTTGGAATTAATAGATATGCCCTCCATATCCGATGCAGCAATATGGTCATACAATTGCCGGCATAGATATTCTTCCAACATATCGCAGGGGAAGGTATATCGGAACTCACAATTGACTTCAACATTTGAACCGGTATAATAAGCGCCTAAACCCTTAAAGAAAGTTTGGATATTATTGGGAATTTCTTTCTCTAAAATAACAGAATAGCGGTCTTTTTTGGTTATGTCTCGTTCAAAGACAAAAGCCTTGTCTTTTCTACTATATACTACTGAGTTCTCGCTCTGTTTGTCGTATACCTCATAGTGGTCGCGCAAAAAAGCAAAAGCCTCCGGGTCATTGATCCTAAAGATTAAGCGATAGCACGTACAGGTTAGTCCTATATCGTGACTGTACTCCTTCAACACCGGTGCCGGAATATATGAATTGAGATATTGTAAATCTCTGTAACGCATATTGGAGGCGGTATACCTATACTGCTTTGCATGATCACCAAAGAGATAATCAATATGATAGTTTAGGTCAAATTTCAATCTGGAGATAAAGGCCACAACATCATCTATGTGCCCTTGTATAGTCGTCCCTTTTTGCACTTCTTGGTCGAATTGACGAATCTGATCAAGTGTCATCTGGTCAATACGCTCTACATTTTGACCATATTTGATAGCCACGTCAATCGAGGGAACAATGTTTAATTCTGCACTAAGAAGACTTAAGTTGTTTTGAATCTGTTCTTTGTCTTCTTGAGTCATTGTTTGCCATAGGATATTATCCACTTGGATGCAATTACTATGACAATCAAAATCCTCAATCCCTAAATCATTCGCAATGATATTCTTTATCTTTGTCTCATTAATGTCATCAACCTCTACGTAGAACTTTCCTTCTGCCTCCTTGAAGTCTATCGTTTCAGGCTTAATGCTAATCGGTAGCGATTTCTGCTCCAGAAGGAATTTCTGAATATCAATGTAATATTCCCAAATTTTCTTGATTTCGTTTGCAGTTGCAGGATTTACTTGCCGTTTATCTTCGCTTTTTTGCTTCGGTGGATTGGCCGGTTTAACAGCAGGTGTGGTTCCCTTCGGCTGAACGCCAAGACGATAGTTAGCATCAATAAGCACCCGATGCGAAATAACAGCATTGCGTTTTTCAGGGGTAATCTCGATAATTTTGAATTCCATCGTTTTCCCAACGAGGGCTTCGAAATCGCGAACCGGCTTTACATCGATCTGACTACCGGGTAAGAAGGCATCCATACCGAGGACATCCACTATCATTCCGCCATTTACCTTCCATTTGATATAGCCGCTAACAACCTCTCCGGCCTTGTATGCAGCTTCTACACGCTCCCAGGATCGTCTTATGCGCGCTTCCTTATGCGAAATGATGATTCGTCCTTTAGTATCCTTATCGTTTACTATATACACTTCTACTTTATCACCTACTCTAAGATTAGGGTTGTAGCGGAATTCATCAGCAGAAACAATACCGTCAACTTTATAACCTACATTTACAACAACTTCACGTTTATTGATGCTGATAACAGTCCCCTCAATGATCTCGCTGCCCTTGATGGCGCTCAGCGTGTCGTTATACTTTTGGATTTCTTCTTTGTATTTTGTGCCTTGCTGTTGTACTACATAGGCGTCCCAATCGAAATTCTGTAAAGATAAGTTAGAACCTGTTTGTTGCTTTTGAGCATCTTCCCTTGCCTTATCAGCAGCTGCTTTGGCGGCAGCAATACGTGCGGCTCTCTCTGCGGCTCTTTTGGCTTGGAGCGCCTCTGCGTAAGCAGGGTCCTTGGCGGCAGCTCTTTCTGCTGCATCTCGGTCTGCTTCCAGTTTAATGGCTAAGTCCTGATTAAACTCCTTGGCTAAACGCAAATAAAGATCATCGTCAAGTCGGAAATTAGGGTCCGACTCAACCGCATAGCCATTCCTCTCGCACCAAGCGGTGAGAGTAGCCATGCCTATATTCAGTTCTTTACACGCTTTAATCAGTTTTATGGCCATATGTTTTCAGGATGTCCGCTTTTAATAAGTCTATACGTTGGTTGCTTATCTCCTTTGCACACAAAAAGTGCGCAAAGGTACAAAAAAAAATCCACATATGCAAATTTAATTGAAATATAGCCGTCAATTTGTAAATTTTGATACAATAATAATGGGATTCCGCGTGCAATCGCAGGAAACTCACGATAGAGAATCTAATTGCAGGTCAAGAGTGTCAATGAGTTTTTGAAAAATCTTTTCCCCTTCCTGCTCTTTGTCGGAAGCGGCTATAGCCACATCGACCAGTTCGATATAGTCGTTATCTGTGGAGAATAAGTATATATAATTGAGGTATTCAAGAATATCAACCATCTTTGGATATTCGTTTGTTTCAGTGGGATTGAGGTGCAGATAAATATCCGTTGCTATTTCTTTAACTAAGCGTTGTGGATTTTGATATTGACCAGAGTGAATATCGTACGCATTAAACGAAAGATAACCTTGGATGGAATCGTAAAGGAATTGCATTGAAACTAAACCATTGTGCAGCGAATCGGGATCTATCAAATCGTTGGAATAATCATCTTCAACCAGCCGTTCTACAAAAAGACTAGTTGAGTCTTCTCTATAATACTGGTCTTCGAGAAGCATAGATTCCGAGACGATATAGTGCGTGAGTTTGTACTGAATCCACATGTCCTTTAGTGCAGGAATATCGCAAAAATGAAAGTCAGAAACTTGCTCCTTGATATGCCGGAGCAAAGCTTCTGTATGGCGTACTTTGTGCTGCAATTCTTCCTCAGTATATATGCAAACGAACTCAGTTTTCATTTTTAGAACGGGTTGTTAGGATCATCACCCAAAGTAAAGTTACTGAGGTCGATCCCGTCTGGCAATGCGTTCATTGGTGCATTCTCAGTAGGGCGATTCTTCTCAATAATTCGTTGTTCATATACCATAACAGCCTCATCGTACTTGAGATAGTCGAACTCAAATCCAAGCATACCAAACTCCGCACGGACTTCCTTCCATTTTGACTGCATGATGAGAGGGTAGATTTTCTTGTGAAAACTGGTGAACCTTATCAGAATTTCTGTTTTCCCAAGCATACCGAGTGACCATACCAAAGAACTGATGGTAGGAATATCACACAACGATTTGTCACTATAAAAATGATCTTCATCCGCCCAACGAGGATGGACATTCCATGGGGCTTTGATATAGTATGACCCGATAGCATTCAGAACATTCTGATAGAACATGATTTCTGCTCGCTCATCGCTTACGTCAATAGATTGCCTGGCGCATAAATATAGAAACGCGCTATCGGAAAGTTGTGATTGGTCTATAGCACTGGTGGCCGGTAATCGCAATCGAACTTGAAGGTAATTATAATCGTCGGTGAGTTCGAATCGATTGGCGCGGATGAATTCTTGAGGGAAGTGGTGAACAATTACTACAGCAGCTTCCTTATCGCGGTGTTGTTTCCACGCTCTTTCAACATCTGGAGCATAGCACTCATCCCAATGCTCATCAAGAAATTTTAGAGCGAATTTCCGATCCACTGCATTGTTGATTAGGAAAGCACAAAGCACTTGCTTTTGCTCATCAAACGAGATATGTTCGACACGCCTTTTTAGTTCGACACGAGCTGGAATCTTAGTACCTTTTGCGGCATATTCCTGCATCAATTCTGCGATGGTTTTGTTGCGAGGAACTGGGTCATACTTATGTGCAAATCGTTCATCAGCTTTGAGCATGCTTTGTGCCTCATTCTGAATCCAGAATGGGACACGGGTATTCTCCTCCTCCGCAAGCGATGGGTCTTGTAAGGAAATCACGAGGGCGTATCGGATCTTGCTGGGTATAACATACATATCACGATCCGTAGTGTAACCACCTGTCAAACCTTGTTTCAGGAGTGTGTCGTTTAATTCTTGTGCTTTCATAACTATATTATTTTTCGATGAGAAAAGCGTAGGTTTCGTGCTTGTGCGCCAACTCCTTTACTTTTTCTGCGATTTTTTGTATAAACGCATCTTCTATTTCCATAGAGTCTAATAGCGTTATGCATTGATCAAACTCCTCAATCTCGCGGTATAACTCCGCCATGATGAGTGGTTCCATTTCCCAAATTTGCATTAAGCGTACTACCTGTGCTCGGAAAAGAACTTTGTCTTCTTCTGTTGGTTTTTCGTCTTTCGACACATGTTCTCTTTGGAACGTGTCATTGTATAGATATACAAAGAGTAGCCGCAAGTTTATTTCGTTCTGCGTAAGGAGTGAATCATCTTCAAATTGGATTAGAGCCTCTTTGATTTGAACGTATGTAAGTTCTCCCAATTCGTTGGAATAATCATCCCCTTCCTTGCTGTCAACATTTGACAGAAAATAATACTTGCCACAATGAGGGCATTTTTGAACAGCTGAAGGACGTGGTAACATCGGATATTCTGCTTTAAGGTCACTCCACTGAGTGCCGCCGAATGTATTTCCGGACAACAATTGAAGTACCGGTTTCTCTCCACCACAAAATGGGCAGATTAGGATTTTTGCATTTGCAGGTAACATGGTATAATTAATTTATGCTGATATTCAGCAGGGTTATTTTTTAGTGGTTATTTTGAGCACTTTCTTTGCGTTATCTATCTCGATCTTTCCGAGTCGCTGGAGGACGGTCTGACCAAGCAGAAGCGGAGCTTTTTGATTGGCAACAACAGAGGCGCGAACGCTGTTGAGTTCGAGTCCGCCGAAGTTAATCTTATTAAGGATGAAGACCGTTCCGACAGAGATGTTCCCATCGGCTGTTTGGTAGCGTTGTTTACCAACAATGTCCTTCTGCGCAAGGTAACCGTTCTTGAACATGAAGTTGGCTTCCGTTTGCGAGATGGTAACATCGCTGGCACCGGTGTCGAAGACGAAATTGAGCGCTAAACCATTGATGGTGCAGTCCACTTTTGTGACACCATTAGACGCAGTGAACGGCACTTCGTAAGTGACCTCTTCGAGCTCATCTACCGTCTCACCGTCTTGCTGTTTCAACTCTTCCTGATATTTCTGCCAGAACTCCTCATAGAGGGCTTTGTATCCCGCAGTGGCACGGACGTTTTGCATGTCATCGTCCTTACGGAGATGGGCAAAACGACGGAAGCCATTCTCAAAATGCTTACGAAGATACGAGAGTGCCGTGGTGGTGTCGCCGATAAGGGAATATATGCAGGCTGCGTCGTATAGCTCTTCCGGGAATTTAGCAAGGATGCTGTCCGTAAAGGCGAGTGCTTTGGCGGTGTCGCCAAGATAGAAATAGGCATATTGCGCACAGGCGTTGTTGTTGGGCTCGGTTTCGACAGAAATCGTCTTCTCGAAATCTTTGCGAGCGAGATCTTCCTGACCTTTGAAGTGATAGAGTTGACCACGGCAAAGGAGCGCATATGCATAACGCGGATTGATGGTGATAGCCAGAGTGTAATCTTCGATGGCTTCATCCCCACGACCGGATTTATCTGCATACCATCCGCGGCGATAGTACCAAGTCGGTTGGTCTGGATGAAGAACGAGCGCTTTGGTTGCCCACTCAATGGCGAGGTCAACTGAGTCCATCTCGTTATAGATGTCGGCGATTTGCATCATTGCATTGGCGTCGGTAGAATCGGCGTCGTAGATGTAGTGCTGGTAACGGAGCGCATTGGCATAATCGCCCATCTCGCGATAGCAGTCGGCTATCTCGGCATCATACCAAGTGTCGGCATCGAGTGTTTTGACTTTCTCATAGAAAGCGATAGCTTTCTTGTAACGGTGTTGCTGCTCGTAAATCATGCCGGCATAGACGTACCACGTTGGGTTATTCGGGTTCTTAGCCATCTGCACCTTAAGTTGCGGCATAGCATAGTCCACACCTTCTTTGTCGATATAGACAAGTTCGTAAATTGCTTTGCGATTTTCGTCAAGTTCGATGGCTGCAATCATATCAGCAACCGCTTCTTCATATTTGTGTTGCTTGGCGTAACACTCGGCTCGGAAGGCAAGTGCTTGCGAGAACTTGGAGTCCAGTTTGAAAGCATAGGTGAACTGCTCGATGGCTTCGTCGAGTTTGTTCTGGTCACGCAGGTTGCGACCATACCCCATGTATCCATCCGTGTTCCCTGGTTCCAGTTTAATCATCTGAAGGTAGTCTGCATTGGAGAGGTCATACTGCCGAAGTTCAAAATATACATCGGCGCGACTATCGTAATAATCATACACATCCGGTTTGAATTTGATGGCCTGCGTATAGTCCGCGATAGCTGCTACGGTGTCTTCGAGGCTAAGGTTAACCATTGCTCGAATTCTGTAAGCCCACGACATATTGCCCTTGTCTTTTTTAGGCAGATATTTGAGGGCGTAGTTAATGGCAGTCATAGCTTTTCCATACTCGGAGCGAGTCCCTTCACCGGCAGCCAACCACATGTAGGCATAGCCGCACTTCGGGTGATCTTTAATTTCGCGATTAAGCATTTCAATGCCTTTTTCTGTTTCTCCTTCCCGGAGCGCTTCCACGCCTCGGCGATAGTTGTAGGAATCCGGTTCTTTTACTTCTGCGTTGCAGAGAATGCAGCACATGATGGCGGCTGCGACCAATAAGGTTTTTTTCATAGCTGTAAATGTTTAGAGGTTATTTGTTTGAGGTTTATTTGATAGAGGTCGAGCAATCGGCAAAGAAGTCGTGCCCCATAGCGATAGAGATGCGCATGAGTTGATCCGTGTGGAGTGATTGCGCACGGAGAAAACGATAGCAGTTAGTACGTTCAACACCAAGTTGTTCTGACAACCAAGTAACGGTCTGATTTTGACGAGAAAGTTCGGCCCTAATAAGCGAGCCAACATGGATTGGATAAGGCTTCATAGTTAAATAAATTAGGTTTGTTAGGTATATTTCAGCAACTCGTACCGAAATCGAGCACAAAGGTACTACAAATTTTTGATATATGCAAATTTTCGTATCATTTTTACCAAATTTGATACACTATTCCGCATCGCAAACATCGTAATTGTAGCAACAAAAGTCAGGAATAAAATACGCGAAGCGAAGGATATATGCTTTATTATTGCTTCGACAGAGAGGAACAAGGGCGTAAGAACAATATTAGATGATATTTCGCGTGTTCATTATTTTATTATAAAAACGTCTGCTTCGGCATGGTTTTTGATAGTAATACTATTGTATTAATAAATGTTACAATAATGAACTACGACCCAAAGAAGTCTATCAAAGAGAATGCGGAAGAGAATCACTGTTCACAAGCCAATGTGAGAAAGTACATTCAAACGCATAATTTAGACCGGAGAGGTGATAAGCAAATCCAACGATGGAAGCGGATAATGAAACTAAGAAAGTTAGGGATGAGTTTTCGAAAAATAGCACTCAAAGAAGGACTTTCTGTTACTACTGTAAGCCGCTATTTAAGCGATGATTTCAATATTAAACACCATTTAGACATCACTAAGATATCTGAGTTTCAACGAGGTGTAAGATCCGATCATATCAAGTCTGTAGAGAATCAGCAATACCAGATACTTTTATCCATTATCAAGTTATACCTCCCCTCTAAAAGGATTGATTGCGACTTAACTTATTCAAAGGGAAATTTTTATAAGCATTTGATATATAGACCCGAACGTCGATATGACAAATACCCAAAATCTGATGATGTAGATCCATTGGAGAAGGCTTACGAACTTGAGCCAGAGCGTCTTGATAGTGTTGTGATAGACCTGCCGTTTATCATTAGGAGAAGTTCCTCTAAGCCATCCATTATGGACCAGCGGTATGAGAGTTTCCGGGATGTAAAAGAGTTAGAGGATGCCTATAAAGAAACCATGTCTTTGGCAGAACGCCTATTAAAACGTGGGGGGATTTTAATTGTGAAGACACAGGATACCAGTCATGGCAAAAAGCAGATATGGGTACATCAAATCGTAGAACGGCTCGCGGAACAACTTAATTTTAGTATAGAAGATATATTCATCAATATTAGTTCTCATCCTATGGCACAAGCGAACTTCTCTGTAGTAGGACATGCGAGAAAATATCATTCATATTTTTATGTTTTTAGAAAAAACCGAGTGTAAGGATAGTTCTTCCGGCACGGAATTTGTACGGATATGGCCCAATAGTCATATCCGTTTTTTATGAATAAGAGAACCGAAAAGAAACTGTACCATGTACACTACCAAGCCAAGGAGATGATGTATTGCTTGGAACTTGACGAGGCACGTTATCTATTCACCTTCTCCGCTCAACGAGGTTATCGCCCTTCCATGGTTAAGTTAGGCATGATCTATTATATGGGGAGAGGTGTCGAACCGGATACTGTAAAAGCGATGCACTGGTTCCGTCTTGCCGCAGATAAGGGAAGTCGTACCGCCTGTGTAAACTATGCGCATGCGTGCTATGCGCACGCGTTAATTAACAATGAGAAATCTTCTCTAATGAACGAACGCGCATGGGAATACTACTCACGAGTCGCGAAGAAGGATGGAAGGTATTACTTCTACCTCGGTCTCATGTGTTACGAGGGAAGGTTTGGAATAGATAATGAGACACAGCATCATCTAAAGGCGAGTATGTTATTCTTTGCCGAAGCACTCTCGCATGGTAATCCTGAAGCAGCGTTGTATCTGTGGAGGATTTCTACTATGAGAGGAAAGGTTAACGATGAATACTATCAGGAAGGAGTGCATGTGTTAGAACGGCAAGGCACGGTGAGAGACTATAACAATTGGGCGTATACCCTATGTCAGTGGGGTGAGTACAAGAAGGCTTTGTCGTTCATCGAAGAGTGCTTGCGGATGGATCCTGATGATGTGAAAAATCCAAATTACCTCGACACGTATGCTGAATGTCTTTACGGACTAGGACGTAAGAGCAAAGCAAAGAAGGTATTCATGGAATGTCTGTATATTTACTGCCGGCGCGATGAGCGGAGAATGATTGGCGAGACACAAGATAAGATTACGCGGCTGTTCGGCGCGTGAAGGAGTCTTCCCGGGAAACAAGTATAAATAAGGAAATAAACAGATATAGTAATGGATAGAGAGACGAAACAACTCATCGATGATTACAATGAATGGTTAGAAAAAATCAACACACCGGAGTTCAAAAAGAAGAACGAAAAATGGCTTAAAAGATTTTGGGAAATCTTGCGCGACTACACATATGGATTGGTTGGCGAAGATGCCTTCGATGAATTAGATAATATAAAATAGTACGACATGACAAGAAGATACATTCCAACAGATTACACAGAAGATATGCTTGATGCAATCGCTGAGCTCTCAGGACACTTCGCAACCTGTGTATATGATGCGCTGACAGACAAACAACGGGAAGAGATATACCAACCATTGTGGCGCGTCTGTGATATGTATAATGCGGGGGACTTCGACTTTGAGTCCGATTTGTATTCTCCGGAATATCAAGAGATACTTAGTTTTATCCCCAAAAGTTATATGTTTCTTGATATAAAACGACAGGTTTTGTAATCAAATTGGCCAAAAGTTAAAAGAAGTGTGTAAAAAATTTTGGCCAACGCAAAAGTTTTGTTAGACCAATCGACGGAAGTGATGAACGGGTAATCCTTCGAGCTAACCCTTTGGAGTGTTTTCGTTGGGATTAGGCCTATTCACTCCTCCCCCTGTTATAACCTATATAAACGCCTATTTATATGAACATCAAGACAACCACATTATGTATCCTACTATTCCTGTCCTCTATTAAGACCGCAGCAGGTGATCGTCCCTATGCCTATTGGATGGAAGAAACAAAATGGACTGAGGAGAGAATAGAGGCTCGAACTGAACTGAAGACTGCGTGGATATATCTAACTTCTATGAAGAATAAGTTTTGGTTCTTCGTTCCGGATTCTATTATCTCCGATTCGATAATTGAGGATACACAGGTAGTTAATGAGGGGAAAATGCATCGGATTGAGTATATCCGAGATGGTCTTCAAACCTATAACTACTACTATAGAGACGTAAAGGGTAGTACAATACCCGTTCTACAAGGAGTATCAGCGAACAATAAGCAGCCGTATTCCCTTGATGAGTACCACTACATCACCTCAGACGGACTTATTCGGTTCAATACGATCAAGTATATCGAAATGGTGCTGTGGTGCTTGAACGTTCTCGTGTCTCCGTGGCTTTGGTTCGCATTGATAGTGTTCCTAATCTATAACGGAGTGCGGTTTCTAAGGGAGTAATATCAACTTTCCTGTTTTACAAAAGGAGAAACCACAAAAATCACCTAACCTCCTGTCAATAAGACACATCCACTTTCTTGTTTTACAAAATAAGAAACTTCATACTGTATCCAATCTGATGCCCGTTGTTGTTTGTTTGAGGACTTATTAATCTTTGACTTTATTGTCTGCCATACTCGGGATGGGGAATTTGATAGTGATAGACTTACTTGTCTTTTTTGTCCGTTCGCGTTATTTGTCCGATTTTCATACTCCCATTCATCGGTGAAGGTTCCTGTTTTGTGCTTTCTTATTTTCTAAAAGAGGAAAGAAGATTCCTGATCACACAGAGGGTGCCTGACCATTGACGATCGTTCTCACTGTTAGATCCGACTCCTACTTTCCCATTTTCTAAAAGAGGAAAGTTTCGGGATACGACGAGATCTGTTTCATACATAGGGTATAAAAAAGAGTTCCACCCATTACAGGCAGAACTCCTTTCTTAATCGGCTAACCGTCTTTTCACTCTTATTGGTAAGTTTGGCTGTATCCTTTACCTTGTATCCCTTCCGTAGATAAGAAAGGACATCCTTATACTCCTGTTCCTTTTGTTCTCTTGTTTTAACAGAACCAACCCTTCTACCTAACTGACCTCCTCTTTCAATATACAACCTCCTTCCACTATTCAAACGGAATTGAATGTTCTCTCTCTCAAGTTGTGCGGCACAAGATAATGTCGCTATCATGATGGGAGCAAAGATACTCGGCTTACTATTGTCATCCAACAGAGTCATTTTCTCTTTCTGTAGATAGAGATTTACCTTATTGTCGATTAGCCTCTTCACGGTCTCTAAGACCTCAAACGAGGAACGACCTATTCGACTCAACTCACTACAAAGTAGAATATCTATCTTGTTATCTATACAATAGTCTATGGATTCCTGAAGGACTGCTCTATCGGAGTTCTTCTTTGCTCCACTAATCTTTTCTTCATAGACTTGAACTACATCATACTTCATGTAGGAAGCATACTCCATTAGATCCTTGACTTGTCTTTCTGTGTTCTGTCTATCGGTTACAGAACTTACTCTTGCATAGATAACTGCTCTCATACTTATTTTCAAAATTAAAGATTATCTTTTTCTACAAATTCTGTACCAAACAATATCTAAAATATATGGAATAATTCTTATTAATGATTATGATGTAATTAATGATAAAAAATATCAGTCACAGCACTATAGATATAGTCAACACTTTCAAAATTAAATTTTCCGAACGAAAAACCGAATAAAATTTGCACATATAGAAAAAATGTTGTATCTTTGCGCTCGATTTGAATGGAGTTTCAAATTTTAAAAATTATTGATAAACATTACACGTGTCCCCGCAAGGACATGACGAACACGTAAGTGCGAAGCATCTACGGATTAGGGATAATGAAACGCAGTGCCCATATGGCATCTAAGTCCCGGAGGAAAGAGTTCGTAATTAGTTTCGCTGCGGGTACGGAATGAAACAACCCTGCATCATGCTCGCATGAATGTGGGGTTGTTGCATTTTTATACTCTTCGGATGGCTAGCAGATGATGCGTGTAAAGGCCGTCGGGATGGGCTTTGTCGGATAGTTCGACAGAGAAGATGCCGGTCTCATCGAGGCGCTCCACTTTGACGCGTCCGGAGCAATGGATGAGGGTTGTCGGATTGGGGTCTGCGGCCTGCTGGAGGAGTATACCGACGTGACTGATCTTGCCGTCCTCGTGGTCAAAGAAGAGGAGGTCGCCCGGTTGCGCGCTCTTGAGTGAGCGGATAGCGCGACCGCAGGAGACCTGCTGGGAGGCGTTGCGCGGCAGGGTTTTGCCGAAGAGACTCATGACGATTTGTACGAAGCCTGAGCAATCCATACCCATGGCGTTCTTGCCGCCCCAGAGGTAGGGGACGTTCAGGAAGAAACGCACCGCCTGCAGGAGGTTCTGCGGGGTTAGTTCGAGGGGCTTGGCGAGCACCATCGACGGGTCGATGCGGAAGCCTACGCCCAGAACCTCGAACCGTCCGTCTTTATAGTTCGTGAGCCGCGTTCCTGCGGTCAGCGGGATGGTCTGGCCGTTATTCTCGCTCACGGCGTATGCCATAGGCATCGCGACTACAGCGGCGTCCTTCAGCGCCCGGCGATAAGCGGTATAATCCTTACCGGCGATAGGGGCGATCATCTTCGCATCGACCCATCCCTCCTGACCATCCGCGTC
>OCTW011540882.1_pt1 | contig 26079 bp, 24 predicted proteins | sample 1539671 | NCBI WGS metagenome assembly OCTW01 (sample SAMN02144230, study PRJEB22623) | gut metagenome | biome: sheep rumen | host: Ovis aries | place: New Zealand | reverse complement strand
ATTATGGATTTAAGGTAGTAGATACAATTAACGACTATGAATTAATGGCATTACAATTTGATGATAAAGAAACTCCTAAGTTTAGTGATAAAGCACGTAAGATGGAAATCGATAGCCAAGATTTTACGATATACTATTCAAATGAATGTCCTTATGTAGAGTATGAAGTAAAAGAATTATCTGACTATGCTAAAGATAAAGGAATTAAATTGAACTTCATAAAAATAGATTCATTAGAGAAAGCTAAAAATGCTCCATGTGTATTTAATAACTGGGCTAACTTTTATAAAGGTAAGTTTGTTTCAAATACAATATTAAATGCAAATGCTTTTGAAAAGTTATTAAAATAGATATAACTATATTGTTTAAAAAGTGGAAAATATAGCACAATATATGAAGAATACAACACTAATTAGGAAGACTATCGCAGAAAATATGCAAAATAATTCCAAGTGAATCTGAAAAGAAATATAAAAACTGTTGTGGTAAGTAACTCACGAACCCTTATAAAATAAGGAAAAATGTGAGTTTTTCTTTTCTGAAAATTGCAAAAAATCCAACATTATCTACACTTTATCTACACATTTTTTGTAAAAAATGGTGTTCGTGAAATAGTAATATTCTGATGTAATTAAAAAAGTATTATATAATGAATTTGTATGGAAGTAATAAAACGAGTCAATATGTAAAACTTATGGATTGAGTAAATGCAAATGGACAAGAATTTAGACTTGATGAAGTTAAGAATATTCTTAATTATATTAAAAATGAGGTGTAGTATGGCTAATATAAATTCAAATGATTATTATTACTATTTACATAAAACTTTAATTAGTAGTCCTGAAACTATAGAAAGTTTATTTAATGAAGGATTAAAATCAAGATATCATTATAATATAAATTCTACCTTAGCTAGAGTAAATGAAGAAGATTTGAAAAATAATGGCTTATCAAATGAAATAATGGGATACTTAGGGCTAGGTGATCAATATAATGCAGTTGTAATAGTAAAAATACCTAAAAGATATTTTAGAGATGTAATGCATCGAGATGGAAAAATGGATCCAGCTGTTCCATTGTTTAGAGAATATTCAGAAGAGGGCTGGGATTGGAACTCCTTATTTACACCAAAATTAATTCAAGGTGTATATTGTAGAGATATTAATAAATCTTTTACAAATCCTAATTTTAGTCCTGTATTTGATCCTAGTGGATGCCAATATTCTGATGAACAATTATATCATTTTTGGTCATTCAATTCTGCAGATTGGGTTAATTTTGCAAAAACTAGAAGAAATAGTTCATTTGAGCAATTATATACTAGTGATAAAACTAGCAAAACATGGGATTCATTAATTAGTCATTATTCACAATTATATAATGTTAAGCCTAGTCAAATTATTAGATATGAAATGCCTGATGGTGATAAACAACTATTTGGTGGAAGAACACTATAATTAATCGCAATATTAAGATATTACGATAATTGAAAATCAGTATTTGTATACTGATTTTTATTAATGTTCCATATATTTAATAATTAATTATTATGATACAATTAATATGGTGATAGTATGAGCTCCTTTTATGAAACTATATTTTTAAAAGAAGATAGTTCTTTAGAAAACAAATTATCTTTATTAAAAACAAATCAAAGAGCTAACAAAGATGATATTTATATGTTAGAAGCTGGAATTGCTGGTGAAAAACAAGTAGCATATCATTTGAATAAGGCTAATATTGGAATGTATGCAATGAGGGATATAAACTTAGTTTGTGATGATTTAAAATCACAAATAGATTTTATAGTTGTTACTTCCCATCACTGTTATTTTATTGAGTGTAAGAATTATAATGCAGATATTATTCATGTAGATGAATTAGGAAATTTTGAAATAAGTACTAGATATGGTAAAAGATATAATAAAATAGGTATTAAATCACCACTTTCTCAAGTAGATGATCAACTTACAGTATTTAAAAAAATATGTTTAAACGATCAGGAAAAAGTTAAAAGTTTATTGGACAATATGAAATTTAAAGATTACTTTAAAACCATTGTTGTATTTACAAATCCAGAAAATAGATTAAATTTGAAAAAAGCCCCAAATGATATTAAATATAGAATTTTAAAAGTAGATAATTTAATTAGACAAATTGAATATGATGATAAGCACTATACTGGGAAGAGATTTAACCAAGAGCAAATGAATAATATCGCTACATTTATTTTAAATAATAATCAATCTGTAGAAGTAGAATCAATCCCTCAATCCTATTATGTTGAGCCAGAAATAATTCAAAACACAAATTATCCATCTAGAATGTCATATTCCAATAGAGTTAATAATAGAAAAAATACTAGTATAATAACTAGATTGTTATCTGGACTAGGTGGAATAGTTTTAATTATAGTTGCCTTATCAATTTTATCATTAATGTTTAGTAATAATAACTCTAACAAGAAAAAGTATAAAACACTAAATGTATCCAATATAGAAGCAATTAATAATTTGAAAACAGTTTATAATAGTTCTAAGGAAAATGGTTTTGATTTATATGATTATAATCAGTGTAAAAACCTAAAAGAGATAATGCCAGATAATTTCTTGTGTTTAGGTGTACCAATGCAAGTTAATTTTGTAGATGATAACAATTTAAGCATTTATAAAACATTTACTTGTTATTATTTAAAATATGATTTAGATAACAAAAAACTTATAGAAGTATCTTCTAAATATGTTGGATATGATAATCAATGTCCTGGGCAAGACGTTGGATTTATAACATATGATCCTAATAATGAATACTTACAAAAAATAGGTGGATATGAAAAAGTATTAGAAATGGCAAGATTCGCTTATAACAATAGTTCTGGTTTTGATAACTATTATGATTATAACCATATAGCAGAAAGAGGTGGCAATCCAGGATTATATTCAACTTATAAAGTAAAAGTAGATGGTTATTTTGGTACAATATCCAATAAGGGTAGTGTAATATATGACAATAACATGGAAGATTTTAAAACTATGGTAGAGTATTACTACTATATTATGAAATAGAATAATTTATAAATTAATCACACATTAATTAATTTGATTTAAAAAGGTATATATTATATATAATGATTACGGAGACAAAAATTGTTGTGAAAAGATGACTTTGTCCACATTTTGTCCACGTAGAGAAATATATTTATAATATTTATAATATGAATAATATTGATAATAAACACTGCTAAATGACCATAAAATAAGGAAATTATGCATAGTACTATATGTACCAAGAATTGTATAAATACTTCCAAATGGTTAGCATGTGGAAGTGGTAAAAAATATAAACAATGTTGTGAAAAGTAGTAAAAGTCCAATAATTACGGGCTTTTTTCATGATCCAAATACTTAAAAATATACTTTAGATAACTTTTAGATACCTTGAAATTTAGATTTAAAAGACTATTTTAAAATTGAATAATCCTTTTTTCACAAAATAAAAGATATTACGAACACTTGTGATATATTGCTTTTTTTATGATAAAAATCTATAATAATTAACCAACAGGAGAGCTAATATGGAAAGTAAAGAAGAATTAAGAAAAAGAATTGAAGAATATAAAGATAGAATTATTAATGAATATATAGAAAACTTTAAAAACATGTCATTGGAAGAAAGAATCGATTATATTAATAAAATAATAAAAACTAACAAAGAGTATCCATTTTTGAATATAGATTTAAGAAATAATTATAGAAGATGGTTTAGCATTCTTAAATTAATGTCTATTAAAACTATTCAAATTAACAAACTTAAAGAATTTTATCAGAGTTTGGATAATAAAGGAAAGAAAGAATTTCAAATTGAATTATATGAAACAATCAATAATTGTGAATGGGATTGGAAATGGGATCAAAATGTTGATGTTTCTGATAAACTTCTTAAACAATTCTATAATTTTGATTCAATCGATTCTAAATTGGAAGAACTAAAAAATGAAAGCTTTACAGATACTAAACAAGGAAATCATGAATATCAAGAAAAATTATTTAATACATTTATAGAAAGATGTTCAGGAGAAGTAATTGAAGAATTTAAGAAATCATTTAATGACTTTATTTTATTAATGAAAGATAATCTTAGTAATAATACTAAGAAAAAACTTTTCTTACTACCTGCTCACATGAGAGTTTATGCATTTATGGAAATGTATAGTACTGCTAAATTTTGGGATTTTGAAGACTGGTACTTAACATCTAGATACGATTTCAGACAAAAGATAAGAGAAGAAAAAAACCAACAGTTAAAAATTCAAGAAGATAAAATAAGTAATACAAAAGTTTATATAAAAAGAAAATATCCATTAATAAAACCCAGTGTATAAATGTTTTAAATAATCGGAACGCTAGGATTTAAAGAAAAGATTTACAATTATAATTGTAAATCTTTTTTATAGTTATAATATAAATAGTATTACGAAGAAAATATTTTTAGAGATATTTGGTATAATAATATTAGGTTTAAAGGAGGAAAGATTATGATTTATCTTAAAAGTTTTAGATTACTTGATGAAGAAGATGAATATTCAATGATTGTACATAAGATGGATATTCATAACAATTTCTATCCTTTAAAAATTTTTCCTAACAAAAAATTTGTAAATATAGAATTTGAGCCAATAACTATTTTTTATGGAGGAAATGGTTCTGGCAAAACAACTCTTTTAAATATAATTAGTGATTCAATTAATGCTTCTAAAAGAAATATTGATAAAAAAGGTGAATTTTTTGATCAGTATGTAGGACAATGTAGAGAACATTGCGAATTGATACATCTAAGTGAATGTAAAAGTTTAAAATACATTTCGAGTGATGATGTATTTGACTATTTATTAGATTTAAGAGCTATTAATTCAAATGTTAATAGAAGAAAAGACGATTTAATAAATGAGTACTATGAATATAAAAATACATCTTCAGATAGATATAACTCAAGTCTAAGTCAATATGAAGATTTAAAGAATAAAGTTGATTCTAATAGAATGACTGTATCAAAATATGTAAGAACTAGATTAAGAAATAATAATATTATACAAGAATCAAATGGAGAGACAGCATTAGATTTTTGGCAAAATGAAATTGAAGATAATGCACTATATATAATAGATGAACCTGAAAATAGTTTATCCGCTAAGAATCAATTAAAATTAAAAACATTCATTGAGGAGTCTGCGAGATATTATAATTGCCAATTTATAATTGCAACACATTCACCATTTCTATTAGCGCTAAATGGAGCAAAAATATATGATTTAGATATTGTTCCAGTTAAAGCGAAAAAGTGGACAGAACTTGATAATGTAAAAGTATATAATAGTTTCTTTAAGGAACATAGTAAAGAATTTGATGATATAAAAATGTAATATTTTGATATTCCTAAAAAATTAGATACCTTTTTAAATGGCTTTTGAATGATAATAAGTATGACATAATTAATATAGGAGTGATAATTAATGACTAAAGAAGAATATATAAATATAGTTAATGAAAATATGCTGCTTGATGAAAAAGGAAAGAAAAAATTAGTAGAGCAAATCAAAAAATATTATGAAGCTAAAAATAGTGTTATAGATAAAGATAAATATAATGTTGGAGATACAGTAAAATTAAAAAAAGGAACTTTATTACATGGAACATATAAAAACCTTGATGGTCTAAAAGAAATATTAAAAGATGGATTAATATCAAGTTGGTTTATAGATGGAAGACTTTCTAAATATCCAAGTAGTGTTGGTGTATGGAACTTAAAAAAAGATTATTATTTAAAAGATTATATTAATTTTTATTCAGGTGGAACTATAATGTATAGTGGAATTTTTGAGAATGGGGTTGATACCAAAAAGAATCAAACAGCAGTTATTCCATATAACGAGATGAATAATATTTTAGATACAGTATCAAAAATAGATTGCCATATGTGGACTTTAGAACAAACTAAGGAAGCAAGATTTATGCCAAGTTTAGTTCAAGATAGGGTACAAATCGGTATAATATTTAGCGGTAATAATAATCACTCTTTAGAATTGTTAAAAGGAGATATTTTAAATCCGAATAATATAAATGATGGTGACGTTAAACCATTTGTTAATCAAGATTATTATGAAAAATTTATTAAACAAAGAAAATATAAAGACGATTTTTTTACAGATAGGGAATCAGCAATTTTATTTGGCTTACCATCAAATTTAATAGAAGGAATATTATTAGGTAGAAAATATGAAAAAGATAATGAAATTTTAAAAGAAATTAAAGCACTAATTCCTGAGGCATATATTTGTAATCTAGATGGTAAAGTAATTGTAGGTAATAGATAAACTTGCTAAAAAATTGTGGGTTTATATGTTTTGAATCAATTTAGATACCTTTTTACGGGTGTTTTTAAATAGAGATTAAAGAATATATTATAATTATTATAGGAGTTGATATTATGATCAAATACGTTAGAGTAATGGATGGATTAAAATCAAATGCTGGTGGGTTTGAATATAAACTAGATGAAGTTAACATTGCCGAAAAATGGAATCCTACTGCAGAAAAAGGAAGGGATTTTGGAGGATTTAATTATACAACAGAAGATTGTATTTTAAGATGGTTACATAGAGGAGATACAATTTATGATGTTGAAATTCCAGATGATGCTGAAAACATAAAAATAGAGGGTGCTACAACAATATTTAGAACTAATAAAATAATTATACGTAATCCAAGAAAAATTGATGATGAATTAGCTCTTCATTTTTATAAAATCTCTAATATCCCAGAAAAATCGTATTATAAAGCACTTGGTGTTGTAAGTATTATGAATTATAAAAAAACAGCTTATGCAATAATTAAAGATAGAGTTAATAAAAATAATATTGATAATGTATTAGAAGAGTGGAATGATTTTATTTCTCATGGAGAAAAAAATGATAGAAAAAATATAAATGGGCTTGTCAAAGAAATAGATGAGTTTTTATATGAGATAAAATCAGATATGTTAATTAGTAGATTTGTAGATAAAGAACCATATATAAAAGATTTAACTAATGATAAAGTTATTAACTTAACAGGTCAAAGTGGATCAGGTAAAACTACTTATGCTAAAAAACATTTTAATAGTAGTGAATATTTAATAGTTGATACTGATGAAATATTATCTGAACATAGATTTGAAAATAGTACTGGTATCAATAAAGAATTAGGAAAATATTTTAGAAGTAAATATAAAGAGTTACCCTATTGTGGAGATGATTTTGATCTAATATATACTGAGATATTAAAGTATTGTAAAAAATATGATAAAACAATTGTTATTGATAGCGCACAGTTTCATTGCATTAAAGATATTAATCTTTTAAAGGGAAAAATAATTATAATTAGAACTTCTATTGATACTTGTTACAATAGGACTATAAGTAGATTTAAAGACAATAATCCAAATTATACAGATGAAGAATTAGAAAAATATATGGAGAAAAAGAAAGCAATATTTAAATGGTATAAATTTTCAAATGAATTTATAGAAAAAATTGATAAGATAGGTAGTTGCTAAACTATTATGGAAAATCTTTAAAAAGTATTTTAGATACCCTGATAGTTAATTTCCAGATGCTCTCGGTAGCTACCAAGTGTATTCAATAGCCAAAAGTGCTACAAAATGCTCTCAAGAACTTATAAAAGCCATAAATTACAAGTAATGTGGTAATGGCAAGAAATATAAACAATATTGTGCTAAATAATTAATTAAACTCGCATAGTCTTATTAATGAGATCTAGCGAGTTTTTATATTTTGCTTTTATTTAATTTAAAATATGTTATACTAAGCCCTAAACAGGGAGGTGTATTATGGGTAATGAGAAGTTAAGAGGTAATTCAACTATAGAAGATATGATTTATGTAATGTCTGAAGGTAATCCTGGTGCTATTGCTATACTTGCACAAATGATGAAAAGTGATAGAGGTATTATGAATGTGTTACTGTGTGACTCATTAAATATTAGAGGTACTCGTTTATATACTTTATATAGTGATTGTTGTGATAAAAGTATAAATAAGTTTAATCGTACATTAATGTTACTTAGCTGTGGAGGTTTTGATGAAGCTGATATAGAGAATAACTTTAATTTATTAAGATCTATTCCTTTTATTGATGATAATATTGTTATTGATGGAGTACCTTCTTACGAAGAAAAGTTTGGACCTACTCATCCTTTATGGAAAGAATATGCATCAAAGCATAATGCATCTTTTGTAAAAAGATTAAATGCTATTATAAATGAAGAAATTAAATATAATCCAAATATTAAAAGAAGAACAAAGAAAGCATAGTTATACTATGCTTTTTTGTGTAAATAGTATAAGATATTTATATATATTTATTAAATATAATTAAGAGGTGTTAATAATGAATAATAGAGAATTTAATCAAGGAGATATAGTACAACATTTTAAAAGAGAACTACAAGATGAGAAAGCATTACTTAATAATGCTAAGTTATATTTATATGAGATTATAGGAAGTGCTAGACATACTGAAAATGGTGAAGAATTAATTATATATAAACCACTATATGAAACTGAATGTACTAAAGGAGTAGACTTTGCAGCTAGACCTAAAGATATGTTTATGTCTGAAGTGGATCACGAGAAATATCCTAATGTTAAACAAAAATATAGATTTGAATTATATAAAGGTAAAAACAAATAGTTTTTACCTTTTTTTAAAAGTCAATACTCTAAATTAATATAAGTTTATATTATAATTATATTAAGTGATTAAGAAAATTTTTCAGAGTAATTTAACTATTCTTTCACTTTATTAATTTATTATTATTCTGTTAGGAGATATTTCATGCAATATAAAGATATTGAACAAGAATTTATTAATAGATATAAGTATTTATATATTAATGCTAAGTATATTTTAGCTCCTTTCATATATAAAGAAACTAGAGAAGAAAAAGATAGATTTATTAGAAGAATATCAGAGTTTAATTCTAGATTGGCTTTAAGTACTGATGATGGTCTATCTGTATTTATTAGATCAATAGATAAAAAAGTATTATCTGATGTTGAATCTTTTTTATTAAGTGATATTCCATATAACGAAAGTAAGCTATATTTAGAATTAGAAGAAAAGAAAAAAGATTCTGATTTTTTATTGGAATGTAAGAATAATTTAGAATTATTAAGTAGAGAGAATAATAATATAATTCCTAATTTAACTAAGTTATTAAAAGAAGTTAAAAGCTTTATTGAATTGCAATCGGGAATGTTATTTATAAGAAATAAAAAAATATTAGCTTTAGAACAATATCAATTATTAGATAAATATAAAAATGAAGATTCTATTTCATATATAAGTAATAATAATACATGGTGTATGGTAGAAGAAAAGAAGAAAAGAAAGAAAAAAAGATATAATGAATATCAAGCACTAGAAACAAGTAATTTTATAAATTATGTATCTAGTGATGCTGCCAGGTATGATTACAATGGATGTATATTAACTGAAGATCAGAAACAAGATATATATTTAGAGTTTCATGATGAATTACCTTGGAATTTAGAAATTGAATGTAATGGTAGTGATAGTAAGATTATTAAAGCAGGAAACACATCACCTTGTGGTAATAGTTTTTATATAAAAGAAGATGAAATATTTGTTAATCCATATGATAGTGAACATAGATATTATCATTTATGTCCTTGTTGTGGTTATATGGTTAATATTCCAAAAGAAGTATTAACTCCTGGTGTTATTAGTAGAATTGAAAAAAGATGTTTAGATGAGGATTATTCTTTTGAAAGAATGGTGAAGGTTTCCCATTATTATTCTTTTAGAGATAGAAGAATATTTAAGCAAGATAAAATAAAAAAATTAATAAATAAGTAACTCAACTTTAAAGTTAGTTACTTTTTTTATTATTTTTTATAAACTTGAAACATAGAAAAGAGGTAAATTATGAAAGTAATGAAAAAAGTGCTAACAGGTTTCTTAGCATTAGCAAGTATAATTTCTTTAACTGGATGTGAAAAGAAAAATGAAGATGCTCTTAAGTTTAAAGAAGAGTATGAAAAGATTAATGGAGTAAATAATGGTAAGTTCGAATATAGAACAATAACTGTAGATGAAAAAAATCCATTTGTTTATATTACTCCAGAAGATTTATTAACTAAGATTGATAGTAATGAAACATTCTTTGTTTACTTTGGAGATGAACATTGTCCTTGGTGTAGAAGTGTAATTGAAGAGGCTACTAAGTCTGCAATTGAAAACAAAGTAGATAAGATTTATTATGTTAAGATTTGGGAAGACTTCCATGAAGAAATTTTAAGAGATACTTATAAATTAAATGATAAGAATGAACCAGAATTATCAGCTAAAGGAACAGATGCATATTATAAATTATTAGATAAATTAGGAAATGTTTTATCTGATTATAATTTATCTTATACAGATGATGCTGGTAAGACTGTTAAAGTAAGTACTGGTGAAAAGAGAATTTTCGCTCCAAACTATATCTTTGTTAAAGATGGTAAAGCAGAAAAGTTAATTGAAGGTATTTCTGATAAACAAACTAAACATGATGCAGAATTAACTGATGAAATTAAGAATGATCAAAAAGCAATGTTTGATGAATTCTTTAAATTAAAATAAGACAATTATGTCTTATTTTTCTTTTGCTTTAATTAGGATATAGTGTATAATACGACTAAGAAAGGAAAAAAGTAGAAGTTTATGAAGTTTAAGAATTATGTAATTTATTTTGTGGTGTCCATTATTACAACGTTTTGTATTTGGACATTACTTGATTGGGTTTGGAGTCTAATTACAAGAACAGACTTTGTATTTAATCCGGGGGTTAATATAGCATGGGCTTTATGTTTATCATTAATAGCTACTGCTATAACTTATTTTCAAGATGCTAGGAAAAATAAAAAGAAATAATACTGTCGGAAAGCAAGTAATTTATTTGCTTTCTTTTTTTGATTAAAATAGTTTTCACATAAATTTCACTTTTATTGATAACAAGTAATGTTATAATACATATCAAGAAAGGAGTAGAAGTTTATGATAGTCAATAATAATTATCATAGTAGTCCACTGATCCTATCCTAAATTACTATCTTTAAATTATTATTGACATGTAGGTTTGTTTCCTACACTTGAAAGAATTTGATCAAGTAAAAAACAAATTCATATTATTCTTACAATTTTTTGATAAAAAGGGAATAAGTCATACTATTCCCTTTTTATTTTTTGAAAGGTAGAAGTTTATGATAAAGAACATATATGCAATACTTATTGTTTCTATAATTGCTTTGTGTGTATTTTTTGTTACTAAGGAAATAGTAAGTGCTGTTAAAACTAATGTTAGCAATATATCACTTGGTACTGATTTTATGTTTGATAATGTTAGTATGAATGTAGGAAGTGATTATTCTTATTCTACTATTGTTAATGAAGATACTATTTATAATGGTAGAATTGTTATATCAATTCCAATTACTATTATTAATAATAAGAATTCAGATTATTATTTTAATCCTAATGCTTATTATTTATATGGACCTAATGAAAATGAATTAAATAATGTTTCTAAATATTTTTCTAATACTTCGGTTGATTATAGTGAGGTACTAAAACCAAATAATAGTTTTGTTAAGTATATTTATATGCTTTTTGAGGGTAATGGACAATATATAATAAGATTTAAGAATCAGGATGAAGTTATTAATATTAATTTTGTTATTAATAAGTGAGTTTTAATTTAAGTGAAAGTATAAAAATTTCACTTTTTTAATGTATATTTTTATCTTTGTGTTATAATACGACTTATCTTTATGGAGGTTTATGTATGAATGTATTAGAGGGTTTAAAACAATTATTAGCGAAGAAGAAGTCTCTTAATTCTGAAGATTGGATTTATGAATACAAGTTTGGTGATGTTGTTGAATTTATGGATGTAGATGGGACTTTAAAAAAAGGAATTGTCTTAAGATATTCTAGTGATTGTTTAGTATGTGGATTAAGAATTAATGGTGATGCTAGAAAGAATTGTTTTGGTTTATCATCTGAAGAGAATTATTCTCTTAATTATATAGTTGAAGTTAAAAAGGAAATGATTAAAAGTAAAAAATCTTTATTCGTAGGTGATGATTATTTACTAAATCTATTTCATAGAGAATATGTAAGATCATCACAAGAAGATAAATTTGGTTTAGTTTCATCTAAATATGGTAAGGGTACTTCTAAATCAATTGAAAACAGTTTATCTAAAGATTTAAATACACTTGTAACAGGCGATTTATTGATTAATAGGATTAATGGAAGTATTTATTATTCAATAGTAGATAATGATAAACACAAGTTTGTATTGTATAGATTATATGAAAATCCTGCTTACATTTTAGATTGTGTTTCATGTAATGGAGAAATATATAAAATTGATTTTGACGATAGTATTATTTTAGATGATAATTCTTTACCAATGGATTATGAAATATTTGATAGTGCTTCAATAATTGAAATTGTAACTGCAACTTTATCTACTAATTCAAATGGTAAAGCATTAAAAAAAGTTAATAAATAGCTTTATATTTCACATATTTATAACATTCGAATAATTATTCTATGCTATAATCAATTCATGGTGATTTTATGGACCAAGAGAAGATAGGACAATTTATCAAGAAACTTAGAATTGATAATAATATGACTCAAAAGGATTTTGCAGATAAATATCATGTTACTTTTCAGTCTGTTAGTAAGTGGGAGAATGGAAAGAATATTCCTGATGGTCAATTATTAATACAAATGAGTCATGATTTTAATGTATCTATAGATGATATATATCGTGGTGAGATATCTAAGAAAGATAATAAGAAAAGAAATATTACTTATATTGTAGGTGCTATTTTATCTATTATTGTTATATTAATAGCAATACTTGCTATTAATAGAGGAGAAGATAAATTGCATTTTAGAGAATTAGAAGCTACTTGTAGTAATTTTGCTATTACAGGTAATATATCTTATAACAAAGATAATTCTTATATTTATATAAGTAGTATTTCATATAATACAGATGATAATTCAAAGTATAGTAAGGTATATGTTAATTTATACGAACATGATACTTTACTTGATTCTTATACTTATGAAGGAGAATCAAATACATTAAAGAAAATATTAGAGAATGTTAAATTTATTGAAAAGGGTTTTGACAACAAGTGTAGTGAGTATGATAATGATACTTTTTACCTTAACATAAATGCATATCTAAGTAATGGGGAATTAGTTAATTATCGAGTTCCTTTAGGAACTAGTGAGTGTATTTAAAAATAATCATTTACATGATTGTTTTTTTATGTAAAAGATATATAATATATAATTATTTAGGAGGATTTGCTGTGAGAAATATTCTCAATATAAGAACACTAAAAATTTTATTTTATGTTTTGATGGCTGTTTCTTTTGTATATTTATTAAGATTTGTTATCTTTAATTCTAATGTTGAATATTCTCGCAGAAGTTTTATTTCTTCTAGTAAGATAACAGATTATGATTATAAAGAATACGAATGTGAGGATTCACCTTTAAATTTTGCTAGAGAGTTTATCCTTAAATTAGATAAAGAACAAGTAAATAATGCATCAGTAATTGGATTTTATGTATCTAATTCTTATGTAGAAGCATTTATTGATGATCAGTTGGTTTATAGTTTAACTAGTAAAAATACTTACACTTCTACTGTTGGCTCTAATTACATAATGATTCCAATTTTAGATGATGATGTTGGTAAAGATTTAAAAGTTATTATTAAACCAGTTTATGAATCTTTTAAATCTGCTCAAGTTAGATTCTACTATGGTTCATCAATAGAAGTATTTAGAGGTATTCAAGATATTAACAATGCATCAACAGTCGGAAGTGTACTTGTTATGTTTGTAGGTATTATTATAATAATATTTTCTGCGTACTACTTCTTTTATTATAAGTATCAATCTGGTTTAGAGTTCTTAGGAATATTTATGATTTTAACAGGTTTATGGAGAATAACTGATACTTGGTATACTCCGTTTATATTTGCTGGTGAAACGTTAGTTTCTTATTATATTTCACTTTTATCATTATTTATAATTCCTATTCCTTTACTAATGTATGCATATATGAATGTAAGTACAAAGCATAGGGATGTATTAAAGCATACTGCTTTTTTAGGGGTTATGTTATCTTTATTAATAATTATAATTGATACATTTACTTCTCTTGAATTAAGATACTTTTTATCTGTAAGCCATATTTATATAGTTTTATCAATTATTGCGTTTATTTATACTTTTGTTAGAGATTATCAAGATACTAAAACTATTAATCTTTCTGCTTTATGCTGCTCAGCTATTATTTTTGGAGTTGCATATGATATTGCTGTTTACTATATGTTTGGTAACTCAATTAATTGTACTGGTGCATTATTATCATGTTTTATAGTTGCTTTAACGATTATGTTTACATCAGTAAAGAGACTGATATTTCAATCTAATATAGATGTCTTAACTGGTATATCAAACAACAATGTGTGTCAAAAGTTAATAAGTAATCCAAATGCTTTACCTCCTGATACTGTATTTGTTGAGTTTGACTTAAATGGTTTAAAAGGAATTAATGATGATTTTGGACATTTAGCTGGCGACAGACTGTTGGTTGATTTTTCAAATATTTTACGTGCAAACTTACCAAGAAACTCTTTTGTTGGTAGATTTGGTGGGGATGAATTTATTTCAGTTATTTATAATTGCAATGAAGATACCTTTAAAAAGATATTATCTAAGATTGATAAAGAGGTAGCTAAAGCAAACAAAAGTAGACATAATGGAAAAATATCTTACTCTGTTGGGTATGTAATGTCTAACCATTTTGACAATCCTTTATTAAAAGATATGTTTAAAGCTGCAGATTCTAAGATGTATAGAAAAAAGAAAAATTATTATAAAACACATGAAAGAAGACGTTAGTCTTCTTTTTTGATATAATACTTTTGACAAAGAATACTTTCTTTAATATACTTTGTTTTTGAAACGAGGCATTTTATGGATAGAAGAGAATTAGAATTACAATTAAATGAATTAAAAGATATTTCTAAAGATCTATGGAGGAGTCTTTGACTTAGATAGTAAGAAAGTTAAAATTGATGAACTAACTAAAGTTACTATGGAAGAAGGATTTTGGGATGACATTGATAACGCAAACCAAGTTAATAAAGAATTAACTTCATTAAAAAAGATAGTTAATAGATGCAGTGAATTGGATTCTCAAATAAGTGATAACTTGGAACTTCTTAATATGTTAGATGATAGTGATCTAGAGGCTATTAAAAATGAGCTACCATTATTACAAAGTAAGGTCGATGAACTATCAAAAGAAACTTTGCTATCTGGACCATTTGATAATTTAGATTGTTACTTAGAAATACACCCAGGTGCTGGTGGAACAGAATCCTGTGATTGGGCTAGTATGCTTTTAAGAATGTATGAACTATACTTCACTCATAACGGATATAAGTATGAAATAATAGATAAAGAAGCTGGGGATGAAGCTGGTATTAAATCAGTTACATTAAAAGTATCTTTTGAATATGCATATGGTTATTTAAAAAGAGAAAAGGGTGTACATAGATTAGTTAGAATTTCTCCATTTGACTCTGCTGGTAGAAGACATACTTCCTTTGCATCAGTTTTAGTAACTCCAATATTTAATAAAGATATAGATATAGAAGTTAAAGAAAGTGATTTAAAGATTGATGTATATCACTCATCTGGTGCTGGTGGACAATCAGTAAATACATCTAACTCAGCAGTACGTATAACTCATATTCCAAGTAAGATAGTTGTTACTTGCCAAAATGAGAGAAGTCAGTTGAGAAACAAAGAAGAAGCTATTAAGATGCTTAAAAGTAAATTATATGAAATGGAAATAGAAAAGAAGGAAGCTGAACTTAATAAGATTAAAGGAGAAAATGTCTCTATTAATTTTGGCAGTCAAATAAGAAATTATGTATTATATCCATATAAGCTTGTTAAAGATCTTAGAAGTGGATATGAAACAAGTAATGCAGATAGAATATTAGATGGAGATATTTCAGAATTATTAGATTCTTTGCTTAAATGTTAGTTTATTAGCACTTATAATTTATAAGTGCTAATTTTTAGTTGCATTAATATTTTATTATTTATATAATATGTTTACTTGGAGGCCATATGAAAGAAACAAAATTATATTTAGACAATTTAATTAAAGATAATGATGTTTGTCTTTTAGCTTTATCTGGCGGACCTGATTCTATGGCTTTGTTAGATCTACTTATAAAAGAAAAAGAAAAAAAGGATATTAAAGTGATTGCTTTACATGTTAATCATGGAACTAGAAAAGAAAATGAGAGTGAATACTTATTTATTAAAGATTATTTAAGAGATAAAGATGTTACTTTAGAATACTTTCAAATTACTGATTATAAAAATAATAAGTTTAGTGAAGAAGAAGGAAGAAATAAACGTTATAAGTTCTTTAGAGATATGTATGAGAAATATAATGGAACTTATATTTTTACTGCTCATCACGCGGATGACCAAGTAGAAACTATACTTATGAGAATTTTAAGAGGTAGTACGTTAGAAGGATATGCAGGTATCCGAAAAGATCAAGTGTGGGATGGAATTAGATTTGTTAGACCTCTTTTAACATGTACTAAGAAAATGATTTTAGAATATAACAAAGAAAATAATATTCCTTATGTTGTTGATCAAACTAACTTTGATACTACAATTCCTAGAAATAAGATTAGAGCTAAGATATTACCTATCTTAGAAGAATTAAATCCTAAGTATTATGAAAAGTTTAGCAATTATTCTAAAGAGGTATATGATGCAAGTGTAGAGCTTGCTAAGATAACCTCATGTGTTTATAAAGATTATATTGAAGATGGTATAGTTAGCATTTATGCTTTCTTAGGTTTATCTTTAACAATGCAAAAGTATTTCTTGAGATATTATTTAAAGAATGTTTATCAAAGTGAATTATATTTAATTAATGATACACATATTAATAATATTATTAATTTATTAACAAATGATAAGAAGACTGCATCTTTAAATCTACCTAGAGGATATACTTTAGAGAAAGAAAGAGGATTCTTTAAGATTACTAAGAATACAGGAGTATCTAATTTGTTTAAGATTCCTGTAAGTGATAACACATATTTATATGATGATAATTATTTGATTAAATTAGATAATTATGAAGATAAATCTAATTATGAGATTCATTTAAATAGTAAAGATGTTACTTTACCTTTATATATAGTTAATAGATATGATGGCATGAGAATGAAAGTTAAGAACTTAAATGGATCTAAGAAGGTTAATGATATTTTAATAGATGCTAAAATACCAAATAGTATGAAAGACAGTGTACCAATACTAATTGATAGTAAAGGCGAAGTTTTATGGGTATTAGGTATTAAGAAATCTAAATATGATATAGAAAAAGACGGCGTATATGATATAATATACAAGTATAAAAAGAAAGGAATGAGCAAATGAAAATTAAGAGAAACAATAATCAAAACTTAATGAAGAATGTGTTTCCTTATTTAGTCTTAACTGTAGTTGTTTTAGCTGTAATGTTTGTTGTTAATTTAGGCAGCACTGTTACACATGATATAACAACTGGTGAATTAATTAGTGAAATTCAAAATAAGACTATAACAGAGATAACTATTACTCCAAGTTCTGATAAATCAGTTTATTATGTTGAGGGTAAATTAAGTAGTTATAAAGATAATGAAAAATTTAGCGCTAAAGTAGTGGAAGCTGAATTAAAGACAGTTACATCATATGCTGAATCAAATAACTTAAAAGTATATGAAACAAATCCTGATCCGGGATCAGTTAGCTGGATTTATATTTTAGTTAATGTAGTTCCATTATTCTTAATATTAATTGCTACTTACTTCATCTTTACTAAGATGGCTAAAGGTGGCGGTGGATCTATGGACTTTGGTAAATCAAGAGCTAAGTTAGCACCTGAAGGTGGTAAAGTTAGATTTACTGATGTCGCTGGATTAAAAGAAGAAAAAGAAGAAGTTAAAGAAATGATAGACTTCTTAAAGAGTCCTAAGAAATTCCAAAAGTTAGGTGCAAGAATTCCTAAGGGAGTTTTACTTGTAGGTCCTCCAGGAACTGGTAAAACTTTACTTGCAAAGGCTGTAGCTGGTGAAGCTAATGTACCTTTCTACTACATTTCAGGATCTGACTTTGTTGAATTATTTGTAGGTGTTGGTGCATCTAGAGTTAGAGACATGTTTAAAGAAGCTAAGAGAAATGCTCCTTGTTTAATCTTTATAGATGAAATTGATGCTGTAGGTAGACAAAGAGGTTCTGGTATTGGTGGTGGACATGACGAAAGAGAACAAACACTTAACCAATTACTTACTGAAATGGATGGATTTGGACACAATGAAGGTATAATCGTAATTGCTGCTACAAATAGACCTGATGTATTAGACCCAGCTTTATTAAGACCAGGTAGATTTGATAGACAAGTTACTGTATCCTTACCAGATTCAGAAGAAAGAGAAGCTATATTAGGAGTTCACGCTAAGAATAAGATATTAGCTCCTGATGTTAACTTAAAAGCAATTTCTAAGAGAACTTCGGGATTCTCTGGAGCTGACTTAGAAAATTTAATGAATGAAGCAGCATTACTTGCTGTTAGAAAAAATGAAAATGCTATTACTCTTGATGATATTGATGAAGCTACTGATAGAGTAATGATGGGACCTGCTAAAAAGAGTAGAAAAGTATCTGAAGAAGTTAAATGGTTAACTGCTGTTCATGAATCTGGACATGCTGTTATAGGTCTTAAATTAAGAGACGCTATGGAAGTTCAAAAGATTACTATTATCCCAAGAGGAAATGCTGGTGGTTATACAGCATATACTCCAAAAGATGATAATGTAGCAAGATATACTAAGAGAGAAATGCTTGCAAGCATTACAAGTAGCTTAGGTGGTAGAGCAGCTGAGGAATTATTCTTAGATGATATTACTACTGGTGCTAGTGATGATTTCAAACATTCTACTAGACTTGCAAGATCTATGGTTACTGAATATGGTATGTCAGACTTAGGTCCAATGCGTTATGAGATGGAAGAAAGTGACAATGTATTCTTAGGAAGAGATTTAAATAAATCTAAGAATTACTCAGATCAAGTTGCTTTAGAAATCGATGAGGAAACTAGAAAGATTGTTAATCAATGTTATGCTAATGCTAAGAAGATCTTAAAAGAAAATAAAGATTTAGTTATGTCAATTGCTAATACATTAATTGAAAGAGAAACAATTACTAAAGAGCAAATTGATGAACTTGTAAGAACTGGTAAAGTTACTACATCTGAAGCAGAAAGTAAAAAAACAGTTGAACCAACTTTAACTAAGTTAAGAGAACAAGCTAAAGATTTAGGTATAAAAGATTATCAAAAACTAGATAAAGATGAACTTTCTAAACTAGTTGATGAAGCTTTAGAGAAAGAATCTAAAGAAGATTAATTAAATTAATACGTTTATCTAATGATAAACGTATTTTTTTATTATGTATTACCTTAAAAATTAAAGACAAATAATGATTACTATGTTAAAATTAGTTAGACTAGAAATTTTAAAGGGTGATAGAATTTATGGCAAAAGTAATTTCATTAGTTAATCAAAAAGGTGGTGTTGGTAAAACAACTACTGCGATTAACTTAGCAGCTGCTCTTGGAAAATTGGGAAAGAAAACTCTTTTAGTTGACTTTGACCCTCAAGGAAATGCTTCTAATGGTCTTGGTTTAAAATATAATGATTTTGACAAAGATATATATGATGTTATAACTGGTCAATCTGATGTTAAAGATGCGATTATTAAAACTAAATTTAAGAATTTATCAATTATTCCAACAACTATAAATTTAGCAGGTATAGATTTAGAATTTGCAAGAAGATCTATGACAGATCAAACATTTAAACAAAATGAACAATTAAAGAATGCTTTAGATCAAGTAAGAGATAAATATGATTATATTATTGTTGATTGCCAACCATCTTTAGGCTCTACTGTAATGAACGCTTTAGCTGCAAGTGATTCTGTTATAATTCCTGTTCAATGCGAGTACTATGCTTTAGAAGGTATAAGTTTACTATTATCAACTGTTATTAAAGTACAAGAAAATGTTAATCCAAATCTAAGAGTTGAAGGCGTATTGCTTACAATGTTAGATGGTAGAACAAATATAGGATTAGAAATAATAGAAGATGTTAGAAAGTGCTTTAAGGATAGAGTATTTAATACAATCATTCCAAGATTAGTAAGACTTGTAGAAGCACCAAGTCATGGAAAACCAATTAGTGATTATGATCCACTTAGTAGAGCAACTTTGGCTTATGAAAATTTAGCAAAAGAGGTGATTAGAAGAGATGGAAACTAAGAGAAAAGCTTTAGGAAAAGGTTTGGAACAATTATTCTCAAATGAAGTAATTAACTTTGATAAGTTAGAAGCTAATATTATTGAGAGTACTGGAGAAGGTAAGAAATCTCCTTTAAATGAAGTAAATGTTGATGAGGTTAGAAGTAATCCATTTCAACCAAGAAAAACATTTAATGATGATTCTTTACAAGAATTAGCTGATTCTATTAAAGAACATGGAGTTATTGAACCAATTATTGTTAAGAAAAGTATTAAAGGTTATGAACTTGTTGCAGGTGAAAGAAGATTAAGAGCTGCTAAACTAGCAGGACTTAAGAGTGTTCCATGTGTAATAAGAGATTTTGATGATGCTGAAATGATGGAAATAGCTTTACTTGAAAATATTCAAAGAGAAGACTTAAACCCAATAGAAGAAGCTGAAGCATATCAAAAAATTATGGAATTATCTCATTTATCTTATGATGAATTTGCTAAGAAGTTTGGTAAGAGCAAGAGTTATGTTGTTAACATGGTAGGACTTTTAAAATTACCTGAAATAGTTAAAGAATACACTGTTGACAGAAAACTATCTATGGCTCATGCAAGAAGCTTATCTAAGATAACTGATAAGAAGCTATGTATTGAACTAGCTGAAAAAGTTATTAACAATGGTATATCTGCTCATGCTTTAGAAGATATCATTAGAGAAATGAATGAGAATAGTGAAGAAAAAGTAACTAAGACTAAAGTACAAAGACCTTTAAAAATTAATATATATGAAAGACTAATGAGAGAAAAAGTAGGTACTAAAGTAAAAATTAAAGCTAAGAAATTAGAAATTCCATTTGATTCGGATGAAGACTTAGAACGTATTTTAGAGACATTAGGTATAAAAGTAGAAGGAATCGAGTAGTATGGAAAAGGTTCTTTCTTTTTTAAACAATGAAAAAATAATTAAACCTATTTTTATAATTGTTGTTAGTATTATATTTTTAAAACTTGCTAAGTCTATATTACATAGAATATTTATTAAGGATAAACAGGGTTTTAGAGTAAAAAAAGGAGCTACTATATTACAGTTAGCTGAAAATGTTACTAAGTTCTTTATATTTGCTATTGCTATAGTAATGATACTTAATGTGTATGGAGTAGATACTAATGGTATTATTGCTTCTTTAGGAATTGCTGGTGCTGTTATTGGTTTAGCATTTCAAAATACTGTTCAAGATATAATGGCAGGTATTTCAATTATCATGGACAATTTCTATGTGGTTGGAGATTATATTAAATTAGATGATTTCCTAGGTGAAGTAGTTGAGATATCTTTAAAGAGTACTAAGGTTAAGAACTTTGAAGGTATGACTTTAATATTTGCTAATAGAAATGTTAATAAGGTTATAAACTTGTCCCAATCAAGCCCTAGTGTTAAAATAGACATTCCAACAGCTTATGAAGAAAAAGCGGAAAAGGTAGAAAGTGTTATTAAGGAAATTTTAGAAGAAGTTAATAAACTTGATGGTGTTATAGCATCTTCTTATTTAGGAATAGATAGTCTAAATGATTCTTCTATTAATTACTCTATACTTATTCAGTGTAGAGGAAAAGATCAATATGTTATAAGAAGAAAAGCTTTAAGAATTATTAAAGAAACATATGATAATAACAACATTAAGATTCCTTATAATCAAATTGAGGTACACAATGGAAAATAAGAAAGTATCGTTAGGGGATAAAGTAATAATGCGTAAGCCTCATGCATGTCAAACAAATCTTTGGACTGTAACTAGAGTTGGAGTAGATATTAAGATTAAATGTGAGAATTGTGGACATGAAATAATGATGGAAAGAAGAGAATTTTTACGTAAATTAAAGAAGGTAGTAGGTGTAGAAAGTGAAAAAGAATAGTTTTTTGAATTTACATCCTGTTGTTAATATATTAATAATTACTTTAGTAGTAGGCTTATTAAGTTTGATTTTACATTTTTTAGATGTTAGTCAAATTGTATATAACGTAGATCATACTACTTTTGAGTTTTCAACAAAGCTTCTTTCAGTAACTAATTTATTTAGTTATCAAGGGTTAAGAGATATATTCTCAACTACTGTTTCAAATTTTGTAGGTTTTACACCATTAAGTAGTTTGATAATTATTCTATTAGGCTTTGGTTTAATGGAAAAATCAGGATTCCTAAAAACATCATTTACTTTGTTAACAAAGAAAATGAAGAAAAATACAGTTACATTTATAATAGTATTTCTAAGTGTAGTTGGAAGTTTAATTGGTGACTTATCTTATATTATAATGTTACCTTTATCAGGATTATTATTTAAGTATGGTAAACGTAATCCTTTAATAGGTATAGTAGCATCATTTGCTGGTTTAACTATAGGTTCAGGTATTTCTGCTATATTTACAGCTACAGATAGTTCTTTATTATCTTATAGTTTACAAGCTGCAAGAGCTATAGACATAAATTATAGAATGGCTTCTATATCTGGAGTATTTATAATGTTTGTAGCATTAATACTTATAACAATATTAGTTACTGCAATAACTGAAAGAGTAGTTGCTCCTAGGTTATCTAAATATGAGATAAAAGATGAAGAGGAAGAGAAAATTACTAGAAAAGAAATTAGAGGTATGTTATTTGCTGGTTTTGCTGGTTTAATATATTTCTTAATTATCTTATGGAATATAATTCCTGGTTTGCCTTTATCAGGAAGATTATTAGATCATAGTCAAGTATTATATGTTGATAAGTTATTTAGTTTAGATAGTTTCTTCTCTCAAGGATTTATCTTTATAGTTACTATGTTCTTTGTAATTCTAGGCTTCTTTTATGGGCTTGGGGCAAGAACTATTAAAGGAAGTAAAGATGCAGTTTCTGCACTTGGTTATTCACTTGATGGAATTGGTAATACTTTAGTATTTATATTTGTAGGTTCTTTATTAATTAGTGTATTTAGAAAAACTGGAATTGGTGAAGTAATTGTAGCTAGTTTAACTAGTTTATTTAGAACATTAAATTTTACTGGTTTTCCATTAATTATCTTATTATTTATAGTTTCAGTTATAGCAACAATTTTTGTTCCTACATCTGTTTCTAAGTGGGCTATAATGTCACCTGTTGTAGTACCTGTATTTATGCAAGCAGGTTTATCACCTGAATATGCTCAAATTATATTTAGATTTGGTGAATCAGTTACAATGGGTATTACACCATTCATGGCATACTTTATAATTTATTTAGCTTTACTTAATAAGAATGCAAAAGATGGTGAGTATGTAACATTAAAAGAAGCTATTAAGTATCAATTACCATATGTGTTTGCTGCGTTTGCTATTTTATTAATAATATTATTAGTTTGGTTTGTTGTAGGATTACCTTTAGGTATAAATGGTTCTACTACATTGTAAGGGGGAAAATAAATGAGTTTAAAAGCTGGAATAGTTGGACTACCTAATGTTGGTAAGTCAACTTTGTTTAATGCAATTACTAAAAAACATATATTAGCTGCAAATTATCCATTTGCAACTATAGATCCAAATGTTGGAGTTGTTACTGTTCCTGATTCTAGGTTACAGTTCTTAGAGGATATGTATATACCTAAAAGAACTGTGCCTACAAGTTTTGAATTTACTGATATAGCTGGTTTAGTAAGTGGAGCAAGTAAAGGTGAAGGACTTGGAAATAAGTTCTTAGCTAATATTCGTGAGACTGACGCCATTGTTGAAGTAGTAAGATGCTTTGATGATAAGGATGTAATACATGTTGCTGGAGAAGTAGATCCAAAAAGAGATATAGAAATAATTAATGTTGAGTTATCACTTGCTGATTTAGAGATAGTTGATCAAAGACTAAGTAAGATTGAAAAAAAGGCTAAACAAGGAAATGATAAACAAGCTAAGTTGGAATATAGTTGTTTATCTAAATGCCATGATGCTTTAACTAATGGCAAAGCTATTAGAACTATAATGAATAGCTTTACTGAAGAAGAATTAATCTATATGAGAGGATTTTCATTTTTAACAGCGAAGCCAATTATCTATGTTGCTAATGTTAATGAAGATGATGCTGTTCTACAAACAAATAAATATGTAGAAGAAGTAAGAAGCCTTGCTAGTGCTGAAGAATCATCTGTAATTGTTATGTGCGCTAAGATGGAATCTGAAATGGCTGAGATGGAAGAAAGTGAAAAGAAAGAATTCTTAGAAAGTCTTGGTATTAATTATTCTGGTTTAGATAAGTTAATATTTGCTACTTATGATTTACTTGGGTTACAAACATTTTTTACTGCAGGAAGTGATGAATGTAGAGCTTGGACTTTTAGAAAAGGAATGTGCGCTAAAGAATGTGCTGGACTTATTCACTCTGATATTGAAAGAGGATTTATTAGAGCTGAGATTATTAAGTTTAATGATTTAGAAGAACTTGGTGATGAAAAGAAAGTTCAAGAAGCTGGTAAACTTAACTTAGAAGGTAAAGATTATTTAATGCAAGATGGAGATATAGTTTACTTTAGATTTAATGTATAGGAGGATATATGGGAAGTAATACATTAGCTAAAAGTTTTAAACTTTTAGCATTAGGTTTATTTATTACATTTGTTACAGCATTTACATTAAGTGCTCTACCAAGTGTTAGTAATTTATTTTTAGGAAATAAATTTTTAGTTATTGGTTTGGTTATAGCTGAAGTAGCTGCTGCTATTTCATTAACTATTGGTATAAGAAAGATGAGTGCTTCTACTTTAAAAATATTATATTTCTTATATTCTTTATTAACAGGAATTTCTTTTACTGCTATATTCCAATATTATGATTTATCTAATGTTATATTGGTATTTGCTGCTACAGCATTATTATTTATTAGTTTTGCTTATTTTGCAGAGAAGACTAATTTAGATTTAACTAAATTTGGACCTTACTTATTAGTTGGTTTATTAGGTATGGTTTTAATGGCAGTTATTAATATATTATTCTTAAGAAGTGATTCATTTTCTTTATTAATATCTGTACTTGGAGTTTTAGTATTTGTTTTATATATTGGATATGATGTACAAAATGTACTAAGACTTGAAAAAGAAAATAGTATTCCTGAGGAAAACTTAGCAATATTTGGAGCATTTAGTTTATATTTAGATTTTATTAATTTATTTGTTAAGTTATTAAGATTAATTGCTAAAAAGAAAGATTAGTAAATCTTTCTTTTTTATATTTAATAATTTATAATTCTTTTGAAGGTGATAGAATGTTTTTTGTTTTTCTTATTCTATTTATACTTGTGTTTTTAGAGTCCTTTTTACTTTATCGTAAGAAGATTAATAAGATGAGTATAGTTCTTGCTTTAATTAATTTTGTTACTATGATAGTTAGTTTATTCATCTTAAAGAATAAATTTAGTTTAAATTATTCAACTATCGTGTATATGGATTATTTATTATCTAGTAATACATTCTTATTTATATTATGGATTTTACTATATTCTTTTTATAGTTTTTATTTAATTAATGTTTTACATAAAGCTATTAAAAGA
>OCTW011395622.1_pt1 | contig 26110 bp, 19 predicted proteins | sample 1539671 | NCBI WGS metagenome assembly OCTW01 (sample SAMN02144230, study PRJEB22623) | gut metagenome | biome: sheep rumen | host: Ovis aries | place: New Zealand | reverse complement strand
AAGCCTTCTCCAAGTCCAAATAATAAAGTAATAAATATATTAGATATTAGAAAAATAAACATTAATATACTAGATATTAATAATAATTTTTTATTCTTTTCCATAACTTCCTCCATGATAATTATATCATATTTTTTATAAACTATTTATTAATATTACATCTTCCCCTATTCTTTCTATTTTATTAAATGGAATTTCTATTTCATCACTTGGAGAAAATAATCTTACATATTTTCTTTTTTCTAATATTAATGATTCTATTTTACCATTAGTAGTTATTTTAACATCTATTATATTTCCTATTTTTATACCTGTTTTAAGTTCTACTACATCTTTATCTTGTATATCAGATAATCTCATAAAACACCTCTAATAAAGTATATTATTTTATTAGTTTTTTTATGTTTTTTAATGCATTTTTTTCTATTCTAGATACTTGTGCTTGAGATATATTTAATTCGTCCTTTAATTCCACTTGTGTTTTACCATATATATATCTATCAGTAAATACTAATTTTTCTTTATTTTTTAAACTACTAATTGCATTCTTTAATATTACTTCATCTAATACATCTCTATCATTACTTGATAATTGATCACATAAATATATAGTTTCTCCTCCATCATCATATATAGGATCAAAATAACTAATAATACTTTTAGTAGCTTCTAAAGATGATAATATATCTTTTTTATCTATTTTTAACTCTTTACTTATTTCTTCAATACTTGGTTCCTTACCATTATTCATCATATAATCATTTTTATATTTTAATATTTTATATGCAGTTTCTTTTAAACTTCTAGATATTCTAATAGTATTATTATCTCTTAAATACTTTCTTATTTCTCCTTCAATCATTAATACTGAATATGTAGAAAATTTTACTCCATAACTTAAATCAAAATTATCTATAGCTTTTACAAGACCTACACACCCTATTTGAAATAAATCATCCAAATTTTCATTCCTATTATTATATCTTTTTAATATACTTAAAACTAATTTTAAATTACCCATGACTAATTTATCTCTAATAGATTTATCATTAGTCTCTTTTAATTTAATAAATAATTCTTCCATATCTTTAGACTTAATAGTCTTCAAATTAGATGTATTAATACCTGTTATTTCTACTTTATTTATAGCCATATAATCCTCCTAATAAAGTAATGAGTAAAAGATATTATTTTATACAAAAAAGAATGCTAATAATTAGCATTCTCTATTTAAACTTAATTTAAATGATTTTTTATATTTATAATCTCCTAAATTACAATTTCTAGGATCTAATATTCTATTTCTATCATTATCATAACTAATTGGTTTATTACTATATCCTTCTTTATGATACCAAATTCCATTATCTGTTTTTCTAGCAAAATGGAAATCATTTAAATCATTTTCATTTTCATATAATGATATTATCCAAGAAAAGGAAATTGAAGATACTGTTTCATTATCTTTTTTATGAAATATTCTATAATCACCATTATCAGAAGGATTCGCTTCCTTAATTCTTATTTTTAATGCTTCCATATCTAGGAATATTTTTTCTTCTGTTGACATGTTTTTTAAATTAATTAAAGGATAGTTAAAAATAACAGATCCCATTACACCTGGTTGATAAGCACATTCTGCAATAGAAGACTCATCAACATCTAAACCCAATGCATATGCATAGCAATTAGTAGTAAAGATATTATACCAATACATTGGAATCTCATCTATATTTATGTCCCTTGTAATTTCACTTGGTTTTAAATTAAGTTTACTTGGTGCTAAATAAATCATAGTTTCACCCCCCAAAACAAGAGATATTATATTATATAAAATATTTAAATGCAATAAAAAAACTAACAAAATGTTAGTTATTTTTATATGGCGGAGTAGGAGAGATTTGAACTCTCGCACCAGGTTACCCCGATCTACATCCTTAGCAGGGACGCCTCTTCAGCCTCTTGAGTACTACTCCAAACTGCAATATAATTTTAACATTTATTGCCCTATAGGTCAATAATAAATAATAAAAAAACCAAAGGATTACTCCTTAGGTTTTTTTATTTCATTTTTTAGAGTTTTATGCAATCTTTTTTTCTTTTTTGGTACTATATCAGTATTTGGAGCTGGGCACCATATATTTTCATTAAATTCAACTGATATTTCATCCCCATCTCTTAATCTAATACCAAAAGGATATTTTTCTAAGTTTACTACTCCATTTTGTATTTCTAATTCATATACTTTATCATTTAAAGTTGCTCTAACTAAATGATCTCCAAGAGGACCACCAATTAAGTATGCAAAATCACGAATAGTGGCATCATCTCTTATAGCAATACTCTTTCCATTATCAGTATTTATAACAGTTATTTCACTAGTATTAAGAATCTCTTTTTTAATTAAACTTTGATAACTCTCTAAGTCCGATACTTCTTTATTTTCTTTTATATCAAGTAATTTTTTATATGCTGGATATTTTTTAAATTCTTCAAGGATTCTTTCTCTTGTATATTCACCTTCAAATTTATATAACTCCCATGCAAGTCCATATGTATCTCTATATTCTTGCTCTAATGTTCTTATTTGGAATTGAACATATTTTCCTTCATTAGAAACTGTAGTATGTAATGATTGGTACATGTTATATTTTGGACTATATATATAATCTTTGAAACGGTTTTGTACATTACCATATTTTTGATGTAAATATCTTATCAAAGAATAGCAACTATCTTCATCTTTCATAATTAATTTAATAACTCTTAAGTCATGAATTTCTTCAAAACTATCTTTATCAAATAATAATCTTTTTATATATTCGCTAGTATCTTTCTCTTCTTCAGGTTTCATTTTACTTAAAGCTTCATAAATACCATAAATATGCTTTATTCTAGTTCTACTAGCATCATCTCCAAGTATTATAGTTTCATTTAATAAATCTTTTTTATTTCTAGAATCAAGTTCAGATTGATCATAATGTCCTATTATCTTAAGATTATCATCTATTTCACAAACCATTTCTGAAAGCATAGTATTTAAGAATGGTGAACAATCATCTTTAATTTTTTCTCTTATAATCATTAATCTATTATATATATATGGTTCAATACATTTTAAAGATGCATCCTCTAATTCCTGTTGAATTCTATATATACCTAATTTGTTAGCTAAAGGAACATATAATTCTAGTGTTTCAGCAGCTTTAGATTTTTGCTTAATTGGAGTTTTATATCCTATTGTAAGCATATTATGCAATCTATCGGCTAGTTTAACAATAATTATTCTTGGATCATATAATAAACTATCAATTATTTTCTTTCTATTTAACATTCTTAGATTTTCTGGATTTTTTTCATCTAATGAAACAGATAAAGTACTTGGATCAATATCCGCTAATTTATTAATTTTAGTTACTCCATCAACTATTTCTGCAACATCATCACCAAATTCTAATTTGATATCTTCTTTTGTTATTTCAGTATCCTCTACTACATCATGAAGAAGACCAGCACAAATACTATCAATGTCTACTCTCATAATAGCCAAAAAGTTAGCAACTGCAACTGGATGCGTAATATATGGTTTACCACTAGCTCTTTTAACACCTTTATGAGCATTATTAGCCATATTATATGCTTTAATTATTCTTTTAATAGATTCTGGTCTTTGATCATATTTTTCAACATAATTAATCAATGTTTCTAAAGAATAATTTTGCCAATCATTTATTTTTCTCATGCCGATCCCTCCCCTTCTTAAATTTAAAATATGATACAACTTTTAGCATATTTTGTCAAATTTTAAAAGACAATCCAAAGTACTTGAATTGTCTTATTTTTTAATGGCTGCCCCTGTAAGATTCGAACTTACGCATGTCAGGGTCAGAACCTGATGCCTTACCACTTGGCTAAGGGGCAATATAATTATATTATATAACAAAAAAAGCACTTATTAAAGTGCTATTCATCTAGTGTTTCAAAGTTTTCATTTAATGTAGTTAATTTACTAGTTATATTTTTATCTTCAACTGATTCCATAGTGTATAATCCTTTTCTAAACATAGTTTCATATATTTCTCTTTGTAAATCTTTATATTTATTAAATATATTTTCTATTTTTTTAAAAAGAAATTCATTACTTGTTTCAGTTAGAAATACACATGTATTTTTTTCCATTGATTTAACTAAAGTTAATATTTCCATAGAATAATCTTTATCATTCATACCAAGTCCATATTCTAATTTAATTTTAGGATTATTAATCTTACTCATTTAATCCCCCCTCTAAAATAGAAATAACATCATTCATTGAATCACAAAATATCTTTGATGATTTTTCCATTACTTTTCTTAGATCATTATCTTTAGTATGTTCATGTGCATTAACTACAACCTTATAAGCATTAAAATTCCAATTAAATAAATCAGTCAAATAATCTAAATCTTTACCTGTTAATATATTAGGTACTTCTTTGTATTCTTTCATAATTCCTCCTCTAATATTTATTTTGGAATTATATAAAATAAATATACATAAATATTAAAACTATGATATAATTTTTATGTGCTCCTGTGGCGGAACTGGTAGACGCGCCAGACTCAAAATCTGGTTCCCAAAAGGAGTATCGGTTCGATTCCGATCAGGAGCACCAATATAAATATAAGACTTGTTATAAGTCTTTTTTTGTGCTATTATTTAATTAAAGGAGCATTTAGTTTATAACTAAGTGTCTACCTTTAGGTAAGACTCTTAAGCTATTGGCTTAAGTGTCATTTTTTTATTTCAGTTATTATTAGAAATAGGAGATATAAAATTATGGATGAAAAGAATAAAAATTCCCCTATTTTACAAAAAAAAGACTTTTTAAAGTCTTTTTTTGTTTGTTAATGTGTAATTCAAAAGAATTCTATTAGTATTACCTTTTTTCACTAATTTTTTCTATTATATAATTTACATTATCAGCTGCTTCAAAATCTATACTAGTTATTATTGTGTCACCATCATAAATATTAAACCAAAAAGTTCTATTTGATATATTTTTTAAATACTCATCCTCTAATATAATTTGACGAGTTGAAACAGCAACTCTTGCTAAATCTTGCACTGAAGTAAAGTTTTTTAAATTAAGATTAATATTATGAGCTTCATCTAAGAAACCATATCCTTGTTCATCAACATCACTATTAATATTACAATCAACGATAATTCTAGAATCACCTTTTTCTTTTATTTTATTATATAAAATGACTTCGAAATAATTATCATCTAATGAATAGTTACAAGTAAAACTATTGAAAGTGTATTGATCTTGTACATAAAAAGAAACACCTGTATTTTGGGATGTAACTTTCCATGTATGTCCTTGAACATCACTACATCCTCCCGTTGCACTATGTATAGTAACATCTTTATAAAACTGAACATTGAAATTTTCATTTGGATAATGAGTTTTTAAATAATTATATACAGACTTTTCTGTAGATATTCTATTCGATGATTCACATCCAGTTAATAAAAATATTGAAACTAATAAGAATATCATAATAAATTTTTTCATATATATCACCACCTTCATTGTAACACTTTTTTTAATGTATAAGTTTTTTTACTTTTAATTTAACACCTTTTTGTCATAAGTATACCTCTTAAACCATAAAAAAAGACTTTTATAAGTCTTTTTTATTCTACTATATAAACAGGTGTACCTATTTCTACAGAATAGTATAATTCTTCTGCTTTATCAAGAGGCATATTAATACATCCATGAGATGGATCATATTTATAAATACTTCCTCCAAAATCACTTCTCCATGTTGCATCATGCATACCATGTGTAGAGCCAATAAATGGTATCCAATAATATACAAATGATTCATATGGATCATCTTCTGGACCTTTTAATGTTACCCCTTGTGCCTTATTATTAACTGCATATGTTCCATATGGTGTATTACCATTATTACCTGTTACAACAGGTGTAGATAATACTACTTTACCCATATTATAATAAGTTAACCATTGATCTCCAATACTTACAATTATATAAGTGTTTTTTGATTTTTCTCTTACAATTATTTTAATTTCTTTAGTAGATATATTGCCAGAAGAATCAGTTACCATATATTTTTCAATATATTCTCCTTCTTTAGATAAATCTAAGTTACTTTCTATTTTAACTTTATCAGTAATATCTCCATCTACATTATCTATTGCAGAATATGTAGGTTCTGCATAGTTTTCGTTTAAATTAGCATATACTTCAATATCAGAATTAATAGTTAATTCTGGTGGTATTTTATCTACTACACTTACTTTTCTAATTAGAGTTTTATCTATATTTAAATTTTTTACTACTAATCTATATCTTATTTCATAAGTACCTATTTTATCATAATCAATGTTATCAGTTACTTTAACACTCTTACTAATATTTTTATTAAATATGGAAGCTTTATAGCCATCATCTTTATATTTGCCTTCACCCATATTAATAACTATTACATCTTCTCCATTTAATTTAAAGCTAAAAGGTATAACGTTCTTTTTAAATAAAAATAATACTAATATTAAGGCAAGAAAAAACAAAATTAATATTTTAATTATTAATCTTAATCTTCTATTTTGATTCATTAATTCTTCAAATGGTAAATTGCTAAAATCTTTACCCATAGTATCACCCTTTTAAATACAAAAATATTATAGCATAAAAAAAGTAAAAGTATATACTTTTACTTATTTTTTTAAATTATCTAATTTTTCTTTCATCATGTTATACGCAATTGTAGGATTTGCTTTGCCTCTAGTCTTTTTCATAACTTGACCAATAAAGAAATCTAATGCTTTAGGATTAGCTGGATCATAAGACTCTACTACTTTTGGATTTTCACTAATAACTTCATCTACGATTGATTCTATAGAAGATTCATCAGTTATTTGCATCATACCTTCATCCTTAACAATTTGCATTGGTTCTTTCTTTTCTTCTAAGATTTTAGCAAATACATCTTTAGCTTGTTTAGATGAAATAGTTTTATCATCAATTAATTTAATTAAGTCTCTTAGCATCTCTGGTGTTAAATATATTTCATCAATTGTTAATAAATGATAATTTAAATATGATAATACATTTCCATTTATCCAGTTACAAGCTTCTTTAGGATCTGCACCTAATTTGATAGTTTCTTCGAAGAAATCACTTATCTTCTTTTCTTTTACTAAGATATTTGAATCATATTCAGATAAACCGTAATCATTCATATATCTTTTCTTTCTATCATAAGCAAGTTCTGGAATAGATGCTCTTATTTCATCTAACCATTCCTTTGATAATTTATATTTTGGAATATTTGGTTCAACAAAATATTTATAATCAATAGCATCTACTTTAGTTCTCATACCAATAGTAGTACCACTTTCTTCATCCCATCTTCTTGTTTGTTGTATTACTTCAGTATCATAAGTACCATTTTCTTTAGCTTTAGTTTGTCTTTTAATTTCATAATTAATCGCATCTCTTACTCCACCAAATGAGTTAACGTTTTTAATTTCAACTTTTGTTCCCCAATTTGCTGGATCTTCTGGATCTAAATTATCTTCCATAATAGATACGTTAACGTCACATCTTAAATGACCTTTTCTAGAATCAGCTTCAGATATACCTAAATATTGATATACTGATCTCATATGTTCTAGGAATGCTACTGCTTCATCAGCAGATCTAAAGTCTGGACATGTAACTAATTCAAATAATGGATTAGCTGCCCTATTATAATCTATTGTAGATATATCATATAAATGGTCTAAAGAAGCAGCATCTTCTTCTAAGTGAAGATTATCTACTCTTGCTCTTTTTTCTTCACCATTGCATTCATAATCTACATAACCATATATTCCTACTGGAATTGGTTTAGTTTCTTGAGTAATTTGATAGTTCTTAGGCATATCTGGATAATAGTAATTTTTTCTTTCAAAATACATATATTCTGGTTGTTTACAATTTAATACCATGGATGCCATTAAAGCCATTTCTACAGCCTTTTTATTAACTACTGGAAGTACTCCAGGGAATCCCATATCATATGGTCTAATATTTTCGTTTGGTGTAGTACTATAAGAGTTTCTTGCACTTGAGAATACTTTTGAATTTGTCTCTGATGCTTCACAATGCATCTCAAGTCCTATCATTGTTATATAACCCATATTACTCACCTTCCTTTGCTATTTGGTTCTTAAATCCTAATGCATTTTCTAAAGCATAAGCAATATTAAGAACATTTTCATCATCATAACAATTACCTGTTATATTTAAAGCTACTGGAAGACCATCTATAAATCCATCTGGAATAGTTATTGATGGGAATCCACCATAGTTACCTATTTGCAAATGTTCATCAAGAGCAACTGTTGCTAAATCATTAGTAAGAATATCTTTATCTCCATCTAAATGCTTAGCAGGTCCAATACCAACTGGTAATATAACTCCATCATATTTCTTAAATAAATCTTTCCATGTATCAACAAGTAATCTTCTTACTCTTTGAGCATTTCTGAAATATCTTTCTTGGTTTTTAGCTTGTAATACATATGAACCTATAACAAATCTTCTCTTGATTAATGAAGAGAATCCTTTAGTTCTATAATCTTTAACTTGTTCTTGCCAAGATTTACCTTCTCCTCTAGGTCCAAATATAGTTCCTGTTAAGTTAGACATGTTACTAGTTGCTTCTGCACAAGATATAACTACATATACTGATGCTGATGCATTAAGTAATGTTCTATCTACTGAAACTTCTTCTACTTCTATACCTAATTCTTTAGCAAGTTCTACTGCTTTAAAGAAATTTTCTAAATGTTCTTTTAATTCTTTTGAAGGGTTTTCATATTCATTAATATCACATAATTCTTTTACATAACATAATTTCTTACCTTTAACTTCTCCAGTTAAAGCATTTTTTAGATTAATCTTACTTGAATCCCAAGTAGTCATATCATATTTATCTATACCCTTCATTTCATCTACTACTATAGCAGCATCTTTAACATTTCTTGTTAATACTCCTAAGTGGTCTAATGAAGATGCAAATGGGAATAAACCATATCTAGAAATCATTCCATATGTTGGTTTATAACCAACTATACCACAATATGCAGCTGGTTTTCTAATTGAATCACCTGTATCTGATCCTGTTGCATATGGATAAACTCCTGCAGCTACTGCACAAGCAGATCCTGATGATGAACCAGCACACATTCTTGTTTTATCCCATGGATTTAATACTGGTCCAGTATGACAAGTAGTACCTGTTCCTCCCATACCAAATTCATCCATAGCAGTTTTATTAACCATTACTGCTCCTGCTTCTTTTAATTTAGAATATGCAGTTGCATCAAAGAATGGTACATAATCTTTTAAAGTATTACTACTTCCGGTAGAAAGAACACCTCTAGTAGAATAGTTATCCTTAATACCACATGGTATACCAGATAATAAATTATCAGTAACTTCTACTTCTTTTGCATCATCTAATATAGTTACGAATGCATTATACTTGTCTTCTACTTCGTGTGATAATTTTAATGATTCTTCAATTAATTCTTTAGAAGTAACTTCGCCTGCTTTTAATAATTCATGAAGTTCTTCAATACTTTTATTCATGTATTTCATATTATCCCACCACCTTTGGAACTTCTACTTCTCTGGCACCACATTGTTTGCAGTTTTGAAGTAATTCTTCTATTGGAATAGATTCTTCTATTTCATCTTCTCTTAATTCAAATTCAAAGTCATCAAGGCAATGAGTCATTGGTTCAACTTTTTCTATACCAGGTATTTCATTAATTACATTAATTTGTTCATCAATTACATCAAATTCGTCTAATACCATTTTATTTTCTTCAGGTGTTAAACCAATTAATAATTTATCTGCGTAATCATCAACCATTTCTTTGGTAAATTTACTCATATTATTCCTCCTTTTCTATTTTTATTCCAAGTTCTTCTAATTGTTTATCATCAAGTACGCTAGGTGCTCCCATCATAGCATCTTGTCCAGACGCATTGCATGGGAATGCTTGAACTTCTCTTAAATTTGGTTCATCTTGAATAATCATTAAGATTCTATCAATACCAGGAGCCATTCCTCCATGAGGTGGTGCTCCATATTTAAATGCAGTAGCTAAAGATGTAAATCTCTTTTCAAGAGTTCCTTTTGGATAGCCAACCTTTTCAAATCCTTTTTCAAGTAATTCTAAATCAGTATTTCTAATAGCTCCTGATGCAAGTTCAAATCCATTTGCAACAAAATCAAATTGATGAGCTACTATATCTTCTAAATTAGCTGATTCATAGTCTTGTCCTTCTTCTAAAACTGGTTTAGAGAATGGATTATGACAGAAATCCCATTTCTTTTCTTTATCATCATATTCAAACATTGGGAAATCTTTAATAATAGCAACTTCAATTCTATTTGGATCAATTAAATCAAGTTTCTTACCTAATTCATCTCTTATTTGACCTGCAAATTTTTGAGCAACTTTTTTATTCTTATTAGCTATAAAGAACATAACTGAATTTGTTTTCATATCAAATTCTTTTATTAAATTGCTTCTTTCTTCATCACTTAAAAATTTATCTATTGGTCCTTTTAATGATCCATCTTCCATTAATGTAATATATCCAATACCAGGCATACCAATAGATGATGCATAATCTACTAATTCATTAAACCAACTATTTGGTTTAGTACCTATATCATCTACTACTATTACTTTTATAATAGATTCACTAAATGGTTTAAATGTAGTATTTTTTAATACTTCTGATGCATCTTTAATAATTAAAGGGTTTCTTAAATCAGGTTTATCTGATCCATAAGAATCCATTGCATCTTTATAAGATATTCTTCTAAATGGTTTTTCATTTACTTTCTTATTACTAAATTTAGTAAATACATCATAGTAAATATCTTCCCCTATTTCTAAGATATCATCTTCAGTAACATAACTCATTTCAAAATCTAATTGGTAGAATTCTAAAGTTCTATCTTTTCTTCCATCTTCATCTCTAAAACAAGGTGCTACTTGGAAGTATTTATCAAAACCACCAACCATTAATAATTCTTTATATATTTGTGGTGCTTGTGGTAATGCAAAGAATTTACCTTTAAATTTTCTACTTGGAACAACAAAGTCTCTTGCTCCTTCTGGAGAACTTGCAGTAAGTATTGGTGTTTGTATTTCAGTAAATCCATTATCATACATTTTATTTCTTAAGAAATGTAATAATTCACTTCTTAGTTTAATATTCTTATTAACTTCTGGATTTCTTAAATCTAAGTATCTATATTTAAGTCTAACATCTTCATTAGTTTCTTTACTTAAATCTATTTCAAAAGGTATTAATTCAGCTTTAGAAGATAATAATTCAAGTTTTTCACAAACAACTTCAACTAAACCTGTAGGTAGTTTTTCATTGATAGTTTCTTCATCTCTTTTAATTACTTCTCCTTCTACCTTAATAACAGTTTCTTTTGAAACACCTTTAAGTAAACTTTCATCATGAACTACGACTTGTGTTCTACCATAATTATCTCTTAGGTCTACAAATTGTACACCGCCATGGTCTCTAATTGTATCTACAAATCCAGATAATCTTACTTTTTTTCCAATATCACTTTCTCTAAGTTCACCGCAGTTATGAGTTCTAAAAATATTCTCTTTCATATTTCCTCCTTATAAATAAAAAAGCAGTTATTAATCCCTACAAGGGACGAATAACTGCTTATAATCCGTGGTACCACCCAAATTCATCATTATTTCTAATGACCTTAATCTATAACGTTAGATATACGTATTAACCTACTAATTTCAGTTAATAAACTCCAAGGTGTTCTTTCACAAATCTATCATAATCCATTTTCACCATCTAGGACTCTCTAATATGAATCAACTTGTTACTCGTCCTTTTCTTCGTTTTTGACACCTATATATTATCATATTTATTAAGTAAAATCAACATAAAACTCACTATTTTACATAAATAAATTATTAAGCAAAATGAGTATGTTTAGTAATCCATTTTTTAACTTTAATATTTAACCAGAAACCATATATTCCTAGTGTAATAATAGTTAAAAACCACCATTTAATCCAGTTACCAAATAACTGTATTGCTTTACCATCAAAAGATAGTCTCTTTCCTTCAATAACAGTATGTTTAACTTCCCAGCTATAAACCATACATACTGCCCATGGATAGCAAATACCAAGTGTTAGACTTGTTACTAATGCTCCAAGTATCTTCCATCCAATTAATTGTAATAATCCCCCATCAAAATAAGATTTATTTTCCATATATTCCTCCTAAATATATTATAACACAAAAAAAGAACCATAAGGTTCTTTTTTAATCAACATGGCGCTCGATACAGGACTCGGACCTGTGACATCTTGATTAACAGTCAAGCGCTCTACCAACTGAGCTAATCGAGCAATTCTCGTTGACAATATAAATAATATCATTTATCAGATATGTTGTCAACAAGATTTATTAATTTTTAAAAATTATTTAATATCATAAGACCAAGTAATCTTTTTTATTCTTCCAAATCTATAATTAAATTTTAATTCAGCTACATTAGTAGGTTTTCCATCTACTACAGCATCTTTATTATAATATCTTATCTCTTTATTATTTCTAAAACTAAAATAAGCATTATCTTTAACAAGATTATCATTTAATGCATCAATAGTATAATTGCCATAAATATAATTACCTTCTTCATTTTCAACATTATATTTATCAATTACATTTAATACTTTATTTCCTATTTTAATATTTCTACTTGTCTTATATCTACCAGAAGATATTTCTGCTCCTACTAGAACATAATCTTCATAGTTTTCTTTTAATGTTAATTTTAATCCAGAATAATAATATTCTTTATATTTATAATTATTCTTTGTTAATTCTTTTGTATTTCTAGGTTTACCTAATTCTTTTTCTATTTCTTTAGAAGTAGATAAGAATTTTAAATTATTAACTGTTAAATCTTTTATAGTAAATATATCATTATTATTTTTCTTTAATTTAACATTTTCATAATTTCCAAATAACCCAGATATAATTAGTAGTAAAGATAATATGACTATTATCCCTACTACTAATAAGAATACTTTTTGTTTTTTTTCTAGTTTCTTCTTAGCCATATTATCCCTACTTTCTCTTTTTAAGTAATATTATTAATCCTACTATTGCACCAATTAATAATGTAATTAATAATCCATATTTAATTACTACTTTTCCTGTTTGAATATTTATAATTAATTGTGCTTTTGAATCAGATAAATATTCAATAGTATCAGATGGTTTTTTATTAGTAATTATATTATTACCATATACTAAACCATCTTCATCTACAAAGAATGTTGCTACATTAATTGTCTTCTTAGGAAGCTCATATCCTGCTGGAGCTTCTACTTCTAAAATTCTATATTGACCAGGTTCTAAGTAATATACAGTAGCTTTACCACCAGATGTTGTAATTTCTTTTAACTCTGATGTTTCATCTGCTTTATATATTACACTACCATTTTCAAGTGTTTCCATAGATACATTTAATGTATTATATTTCTTATCTTGATCTAATTTTTGAAGATAGAATTTAGCACCATCTAATGGGTTATTATATTCATCAAATTTATAGAATGTAAATGCTGTAGGTTTATTAATTAATGCATCCTGAGTATCTACTATCTTAGTTTCATTTCTACCTATATGTACTAAAGTAAATCTATTATCATCATTTTCAGGTAAACTATAACCTACAGGAGCTTCTACTTCTTCAATAACATAATATGTATCATAATCTAAGTATTGAATTAAAGCAGTACCTTCTTTTAATACAGATGTTACATTAGTACCTGATTTTTCAATTAAATCATCAATACTTTCCCATACACTAGAATCATAACCTAAACTACCAGGAGTATAAGAACAATTATCCCCAGTACATGTAGTAACTACATCTGTATCAAGTACAGGTCTATTTTCATATATACCTTCTTTTTTAGTTTTAAGTTTAATTAATTCTTTATCTTGATCTTGTACTTTTTTATTAGCATTATAATTATTTACTTTATAAACTTTAAATTTAGCTCCTCCAAGTAATTTAGAACTATCTGCTTCATTATCTCCATCTTTATCTGCATATTTTCTAATTATTAATGCAGTAGGACTATTTGGAACTTTTAATTCCTCTACTTCTACTGTATTATTTACTACAGTAAATGGAGTTTCAGCAGCTCTTCCTTCTGGTAATAAATAGTTAACTGGAGCAACTGTTTCAAGAAGTACATAATTATAACCAGATTGTAAATATCTAAGAATTAACCTTCCTGCATCTGGATGAACACTTGTTACATAGCAATTTGATTGGTTACCATTTTGGCATAATGACTTACCTTCAGCATCACTATCACTCATCATTCTATATACTTCAAGTCCTGAATCTTCTTCATCATTTGTAATTTCAGATCTTGGTTCAAACTTAATAAGTTTCATACCAGCTTGTTCTCTTTCTGCAATTGTTGCATAATCACTAGGATTACAGAAAGTATTATTTCCATCTACTTTAGGACATCTATATACTTCAAATGTAGTTGTTTCATCAGGAATTAAATAATTATATTTTGCATCCTTTTTCTCAAATGTAACTCTAGTTGGTTTATCATTTATTATTTGTGTTGTAGATGTTGATGTTGTTTCATCTCCACAACATGGAACATTATATTCTCTTACTCTATCAGCAGGATTTTCTGGTAATGTAAACACAGAATTTTCTGGAACTGATATTTCTTCAATATAATATTTCTTTCCTCTACATAAATGAGTTATTCTTATATGTCCACCGCAAGTATGTAATTCTTCAGTTGTAGTTAATCCTGTTGCAAACTCTGCTGGAACATATCTATATTCTGCATAACTATCATCAGTTAAGCAAGTACCATGATTACCTACTTTAACTAATTTCATATAGTTACCATTTTGATCTTTTAATTTAAATGTTATTCTATCAAAATCATTTCTTTCTTGATCATTTTCAAAATCAACTATATCAGATGCATCTTCATATGAATAGAAATCTGATTTTGTAAATTTAATTTCTGTTGGAATATTTTGTAAATTTTGCGTAACTGTTTTATGTGTTTGGCATGCAGTTGCACCTGGATTAGAACAATCACTAATTGTAAATTTATAATCACTTTCATTTGCATATGCTGGATAATAGAACTCAATACAATTAGCATCATTACAATTACAAGTACCTCCAGTAGAACCTTGTTCTTTTATACTATAAGTACCTAAAGGTAAATGTTCTACCACTATTTTTCTATTATCATTTAAGTATAATTCAGTAGTAGGAACTCCATTTGCTGGACCATCTATATTATTTCCAGCAAATTCATATACCCCATTTACTAATACAAATGATAATTTATTTCCATTATTATCAAATATATTAAATGGTATTTTCTTTAATATACTTGTAGTGATTGAAGACCATATACCACTATCACCGCTTGTTACACTCTTATCAAATTCAAATCTTGTTTTTAAGTTTATGAATTTATTATATGGTGCAGCTATAGCATAAGTTGTCGAATCATTTTTTACTTCTATACTCTTTTCTTTATATGAACCAAATGTATGATATTTTACTGGGTTTGTTTCAATAATAGTATAAGTTGCTTTTGGAAGTTTTACTATACATACTTCACCATTCATATTATTACCAACATTTTGTGATTCAAGTATTGAAGCATTAGCTTCGTTTACCATGCTATCATAAACATAGCATTTTTTCTCTGCTCCAGTTGAATCTTTAAAATTTGCTGTACCACTAACTTTAACATAATTTGATCCACTTTTAACTTTAAATTTAGCACCATTTGCTTTTGTACCATTTTCAGTTTCTTTATACCAATTAAGCACTAATTTTTTATCTTTATATACGTAGCTATTATTTCCATTATTAGAATTGTATGTAACTGCTTTAATTGTACTTCCATCAGAAGTTTGTGCAGATTGATTAGCATTTAAACAAGCTGCTCTAGCTGCAGATTCACTACCATAATTATATAATGCTTTTGCTTCTAAGTTTCTAGATGTTGAATCAAGTGCATATCCATCTGGAGCTTTAGTTTCTTTTACAGTCCAAGTACCAGCTGCAGAACTATTTCCAATAAAGAATGAAGTTATTCCTGAATCAGTAGCATAATCACGAGTACTATTCTTATTTATTGTTGTAATACCTCGAGTTGCACTAAATTCTGCTCCTGGTAAGGCTTCTCCAGTTATATAATCTACTTTCTTAACTTTTAAACAATAATATACTTTTGTATCTGTGTGTGTTTCTGTTGCAACAGTAGTTGGGCAACTACCATCATCATTTTGTGGAGTAAGTGTTAATGGTATATCAGCAGTAGAATCGTTAAAGTAATTATATGTTTTATCATCTGTACCAGTTAATGGTGTTCCAGATGGTGTTGTTTCATTTGCTTTATATGTACCCCATGGTAAATTACTCCATACTATTTTACCATCTCTACTTGTTGAAGCTTGACGTTCGCCATTTAATGTAAATGTTGCATTTCTTAAGGCTATACCTGTTTCAGAATCTTTCTTTTGAACGCCAGTACAATATAATCTTTCTTTATTTGTAATACCTGGCCATTCATCACACCATCCATCACCATCATTATCTACTGCAGCAAAGTCATCTACTATATAACCTTCTGCTCCTGGAACTCTCTCATAATCATGTGCAAGTAAATCATTTCCTGCAGAATCCACAAATGCAGTTTCTTCCATACAGTAAACACTACCTATAGTTAATTCAGTAGCGAATCCACCGGAACCATCAGTTGGTGGAGTATCAGAATAATATTCACCACCATTATATTTATTAGTGTCTATAATATTAACATCTTTTGATTCTAAATATGTTCCTGGACAATTTTTTCCAAAATTACTAGGATCTGTATTAGCATATCCTTCATGTAATGCAAATGTTGCTTTAGCTCCTTGTGGATTATGTGTAGTTGAAAGCATCTTTCTAGGTCTTACTCTACATTTATTTTGCCAATGGAATTTAACATATCCAATAGCAGCTTGCATTGAATTACCATTTTTAAAATATGAAGGTATTCCGTTTTGGTCTACTAATTTGATTTTAACTAACATTGAATTATTATCTTCATATATATTAGACATTTGGAAGAAAACATTATTTACATCTCCCCAGTCAGTAGATTGAGTGGAAGCAACACAGTGTAATGAAATCCAGAAATTATTCATATCATCTGCTGATGCAGTATATTCTCCACCATCAGGATTTGAAGTAATTGGTACACCACTATCATTTAAATTAAGTAATTTAAATGTATTTCCTTTAAAACTTACTAATGGTGTTCCACCATCACCTGTTTGTTCATGGTTAAAATCTACAAAAGATAATTCCTCAAAAGCACCTAATTTCATAGCATATGTACTAGAAACACTATAATCGATTTTATACATTGCTGTGTCTCCACCAGCACCACCAATATCAGTATTTCCCATTACATCTCCAGGGCCAACTTGATTATTTGGAATATATGAATACCACATAGTGTAGTTAGTCCATCCCGCTTGAATATCAAATGGGTTATCATCTGGATTCATCGCAGATTTAATATTCATTCCACCACCAGATGCTCCACCGGTTCCACCTTTACAGTAAACACCATAATTTGGTTCAGTTGCATCTCTGTTATAGTGACAAGTAACAGCATTTATTCCACTGTTATCATGCCCTTGAATATAGAATCTTGCTCTTACAATTCTACTTTGACCTGAATTTAAATTTGGTTTAGCCTCAACTTCTATAGCATTCATTCCACCAACATTTGTTCCTGCCATAGCAAATATATTTGAAATTAATGGTTTATTAACTTTAATATCAATTTTATCAATTAATATTGCAGGCATTTGGAATGTTAATATACCAGTCTTTTTATTATATGAAATATAATCTTTATTTAATGGTACATTATTATTATTTATATAGATATCTAAATCTTCAGCTGATATATTATCACTATATAAACCAACATTTGTTTCCATTGATAGGTTATCAGCTTGTACTTTTTTAGTAGAAGTAATTAATTTTTTAGTACTTACATCAACATCCATCTTCATTAAATCTTCTACTTTTAATAAAGATAAGATTTGTACTTCTATAGGAACTTCATATTCTCCTACATTTTCATAATAACTAAATGGAATTTTTACTGTTTTAGTTTTTTCATCATATGTAATTCCTTCTATTACTTCTCCTAAATCATTATTTTTAGCAGATGCAATATCAGTTACAGTTTCTAGTAATTTATCATTAGTAAAATTATCTAGATATGCATATAAGTAATCACCTTTTTTCTCTAAAGGTACTACTTCGTTCATTGCAAATAATACTTTATCTTCTTCAGAATAACTGACTGTATCAATTGTATCTTCCTTAGAGGTTTTATCTTTATCTGCGATTAAATACATCATTTTCAACATGTATTTTTCATCATATGCTTTATGATCTTTATTAAATTTAGCTAAATCTATAAAGTATATGGCTACTAAACCTAGTATTAATACTAATACTATTGATAGCAGTTTTATATATTTTGTATTCCTTTTCTTTTTCATATTTACCTCCTTAGAAGTTCTTACTTGTCTCTTTTACTTTATTAAAATCTCTTAGATAGTCAAATTTAATTGCATTTTTTGGTATTATTTTAATTTCAATAGCAGTGATTGATTCTTTATCATTACCACTTATACCATAATCACAAGTCCAATTTAACCATTTATCTTTTTTATTATATGTTCTATAACAAACACTATATTTATTAAATAATGCATCAGATAAACCAATTCTTATTCCCCTTATTTCTTTATCTATAGGAGAATATTCATAAGATTGATTACTCCATTTATTTGTATAAACAGAATAATATAATTTACCTTTTTTTGTATTATTTATATTTAATTTAATATCTTTAATAGGATTTTCTTTATCCCCGATTGTTTTTCCATTTCTAACTTTTTTAGACCAGTTACCATCTTGATTAATTTGGTATTTAATATTATATATTCCAATGTTTGTCATACCATCAGAATCTAATCTATAAACTAAGATTAGTATTAGAGCAAATGCTAATAAAGCAATTGCTCCAATAACTATATAATTTTTATTTTTCTTTATCTTTTTCATATTTTCCCTCTTTATTCTAATATGATATTATGTGTTGATATTCTAATTACTGGTCTAACATTTAAATTAGAAGTCACATTAATATCCTTGTTAAATCCACTAGTACCTTGTACTGGTAATACACTAGAATTAGATGCTTTAACATATTTTACTAAGTTAGAAGTATTATATGCTGGATTTAAATCACCATACACAGCATCATATGTATTATCATTTTCTGTAGCATATACAGAATCCATTAACCAGAAATCTCCATTAAGTAAGAAGCTTGTATCTGTTAAATTATTAATTAAATTATTAAATTCAGCCTCTGTTAATAATCTTACATTTGATGTAGTATAAATACCTCCTGCACATACTGGTGTATCAACTTTTCCACCGCTTGCATTTTCATCAAATAATCCAGATGCATCATCACATATATTAAATGGAATTAAAGCACTAGCATTTATATTATTATTTAATAACCAATCATTATTGATATATGTATTAATAAGTGAATTGCTCCATCTATATACACCATCAGAAGTCATATGACTCTTTGATGAATCAGTATCTGCAAGTAATGTTAATATTTGTTCACTACCATTTGGTACTGCTCCAATTACATGGAAATTAATTCCAGCAAATCTAAGAGAATCTCCTATTTGATATTGATTATCATTAACATATTCACTTTCAGTAGGAACTACTGGATTATATTCAGTTATTTCCGCAATACTTGCAGTATTAATAAATGTTCCTGCTTCATCTCTTGCTGGTAAGAATAATACTATTTGTAAATATACTGATTCTCCAGGATTAATTAATGTATTTTCTAACGAACTATTAGCAAGTTGTCCATCTGCTTCAAACCATCCAGCATTTTCAGGATAATTCTTATCAAATATAAATCCATTAGGTATATCTTCTTTTACTAAATTAACATATCCTGCTTTACTAGAATTATTTGTTATTGAAATACCGTAATATACTTTTGTTGTATATTTATTTGGATTAATAACACTTAATGATACTGTTGATAAATTATTATAATTATTTGTAGTTACATTACCATTATTTGATAAATCTATTCTTGTAATATATTTATTCATAGTAAATCCAAATGAAGATTTAGGAATTAATCCAACATCCATATTATTAATAATATTAGTTGGTGGATATAATACTAATCCTCTAGAAGTTTCAGATTTATCACTTATTTCTACAGTTCCATTATTATCTATTAGATATGCATCAGAATCTTTAGAAATATCATCAGTAGCATATCTAAGTGCTAAATCATATTTACTATTATCATATTTAGCTCTTATTTTATATCTACCTTTATCTAAATTACTAAATTCATAATAACCATCTTCATTAGTAGTAGTTTCGGCTACTTGATTTAATACACCTTCATTACCTACTTTATATAATGTAATCGGTATATCCTTCATATATGTTTCATTACCATCTTTAATACCTGCTCCTGTACCATCTAAGAATACATGACCAGATATTCTTCTATTTATAACAGATGCTTCTATTACATTAGATGGATTTTCATTAGATACTCTTGTCCATCCTTTAAATCTATTAGCGTATTTATCAGATGCTTTATTATCTTTAGTTTTAATACTTACTATTATATCTCCCATATATGAATCTTGATTAATATTAATATTACTTATTTTAATAGCAGTTATATCATCTTGATAATCATTAGTAATATTAATACAATCTTCCCATATTGTTTCATCATTAGCAGTTATTCTAGTAGGTATTTCTTTAGTACATTTAATACTACTTAAATTAACTGTATCAGATGTAACTTTAACTTTATAATTACCATTAAACTTAGATCCATTCTCATCACCATTATATGGGAATATATCTATTAATGTATAATCATTAACATTATCTCCTACGTTGTTATATGCATTTAATACATAATTAATTGTTCCATTTTTTTCAATTAATGATCCAGATTCTCCAATAACTTGAGTACCAATTACTTCATTAATACCTGTACCATAAATTGTAAATGAAGCAGATCTACCACTTCTAATAGTAGTATCTATTTCTCCATTAATATTTTCTCCAATTGGTTCTGATGTAACTGTTATTTCAGTTGGAGCTCCACTTAATGTTGGAGATAATTTAGTTTTGAAATAAATATCTTTAATATTCATATTAGATTTAATCTTATCACTTGGAGTTATTAATAAATATTTTAAGTGAGTGTATTCATTAGTCTCTGTAACTGATATAGGTTTAATTAAATCATCATCTGGTATATATATTAATGCTCTTGGGATATATACATCTACATAAACACTTCTAATATACCATGTATCATCTGCACTAACATTCATTTCATTATCATTTAATTTAGTTTCTATTTTATAAGTAATAGTTTCATTATTAACAGTTCTATATTTTGTTTTAACTGAACCATCACTATTTTTATTAGTTACTGTAATATTTTGTCTTAAAGTAAAATTAACTATTTTTAATGAATCTCCAATAAAACCATTATATTCAATTGGATCACTTCCATCATAAACTGTCTTTATATAATTATTAGGATTTATTGCATTACCAATTTGTGGTGCATAATAATATAATCTTGAATCATAATCTGATGTAGAAATCATAGTAGTAGCTTGATAATTATGAGTTAAATCAGAAACACTTCTAACTCTTGCCTTAACACTAACTATTACTTCTGCTTTATCTGGTAATGTTACACCATCTTTAGTTTGAATAATAACTTTACTAATTGGTATTTCATTATTTTCATCAGTATGTGCATCAGAAATATTATTATAAATAGTTTCTACTCCATCAGTAGCTTTAATACATGGTCCACCATATAAATTTTGTATTTGATCCTTATTTAATGCTGCTAAATTAATACTAGCACATTGATTAGCTATAGCTTTATCATTATCAGATAACTTAGTATTAGAAATATCATTTAATTCATATTGAACTTTATCTCCTAAAGCATAATCAAATGTACCTGTTACAAAACTTATTTCAAAATCATCTTGTGATATATCTTGACATTCAGTTTTTCCACATTTAACTTTAATACTAACATCTTTTATATTGTCATATGGCATTACTCTATAAGCATATGAATCAAATTTAATTACTTCTTTTAATCCTTGATTAGATGAAGTCTTATTATTTTTAAATTTAGTTACATATTTTATATAAGTTCCTTTAGAAACTGCTCCAGATCCATTATTTCTAAGTGATAATTGTGTAGTTTCTGTTTCATCATACCAAGCAGATGCTGTTAATACATCAACACCAGTTATTTCTCCAGTAGAAGGATCAATTTGTTCACTAGATCCTATTTCACTAGGTCTATTTTGTATAGTTCCTGAGCTTATTGGAGTTCCATCCATTGTTTTAATAGTCATAGTATTGTTTATAATACTTTGTCCATCTTCTTCTAGTCTAGGTGAAAAACTAGTAATAGCAAGAGTTGCTATATATGAACCATCAACCATACTATTATCAGCATTCAATGTAGGTCTATCAAGTAATGCTTCATAATTTGATATTGTAACAATAAAATCATTACCATCTTTAGTGACACTAACATTACCTGGTTTTCTAATATATTTACTTAATTCACCAACACTTGATGTACTATATGGTAAATTATCAAGTGTAGGATTAATTCCATCAACTATATCTAATCCATAAAGTCTAATCCAGTTTTCATTAGATATTGGAGTTCCTGTACCACTTTGAGTAAAATTAACTCTAAATGATATATCATCACTTCCATAATATGAACCAGCTACTGGATCATTCATTCTAAGTCCAACTATATAAGTATCAAATCTTCCGTCAAGTCCATTATAAGATGTGGCTTGTGTACTATTTACTCCAGGATGAACTATATATGTTAATCCATTATTCATAGATGATACAACTGTAGGCATGTAATTAGCAGGTCCTACAGAAGAATAAGAACCATTATTATATGAATAAAAATATCCAGTATCACTTGATTCGTTATATCCAAGTTCTATAAGTGCATCCCCAGGATTCTCTTCTACCTCAAAACTAAATGTAGGATGTATTTTATATTCATTAGGAGCGTTATTAACATTTAATACTACTGAGTAATCAGTTCTTTCATACGAACTAGTATTTCTAATAACACATAATCCTTCATTATTGCAATTAGTTCCATCTATAGATACATATTTACTATCTTCTCCATTTAATATAACTCTAAGATTTACAGTAGCATTTTCAATATCTCCATATTCATCTTGTGAATCTTTAATATTAAATGAGAAATTATACTTAATTTTATCAAAAGATTTAACCAAGATATTATCTTTACTACTATCTTGTGATGCATTATAAGTATTATTACAATTAACTCCATTACTATCACAATTAATTACTAATCCATCTTGAGAATCAAAATTAGTACCTGTTTCTATAGAAGTCATAGTAACATCACTAATAATTGCATTATTTATAGAAGCTTTAGCTATTTTATAAATAATAAAACTTCCCCCTAAAAGCACAATTAAAATAGCTATATAAATAGCAATTTTTTTATTCCTATTCTTATTTTCCATATACACTCACCTATTTTCATTTTTATTATATATAATAATTTTAACATTATACCTCTTGTTTTTCAAGCTTTTTTAAATAAAAAAAAACGATTAAAAATAATCGCTTTTTACATATATTTTGAATAAATATTAAAACTATCTAATGTTAGTACATTTAAGACTACTTTTTTAAAAAAAGTATCTTCTTTTAAATATTCCTTAATTGTATTCATTATTACTTTTGCCACTATATCTTTATCCTCTGTTTTTACAGTTAAATTAGGTATACAAATTGTATCAATATTATTCTTTTTAGCAAGATCTAAAGAATTAATAATACATTCTTTAATCTCCTCTATTACTTCTTCATTAATATCATCTACACTAGGCTTTACTGTATGGATAATATATTCACATGGTAAATTATATGCTTTAGTTAATGCTACTTTAGATACTTCTATATCATTACCTTTAGATATTTCTTTACATTTTAATCTTAATCTAATACCTGCATTTGAATGTATATTATTATCTATGCAATTATGATTAGGTTTAAAACATCCTGTTAATTTTGATGTAGCAAAATTAACAATTGCCCCTACTTTTATTTCAGTAATACTACCCTGCCATATGCTTAATCTATCATTAAAATCATTAATATCTTTAATACTTTTTTCTTTTAATTCAGCTTGTAAAAGCATATCTTCTTTTTTAATTATTTCTTCATCCAAAGAAGTCGCAGGTCTAACATTTATTAATCCCCTAAGAAGCTCTCTTTTATTAACATAAGAAGAAGGCATTTCTATCTTAGGATGTTCTTTTTCTTCTAAAAAATAATTAATTAATTCGTTAACTAACGTCTCCAAATAAATCACCTAAAAATATTATATCATAAATAATAAAAGAAAATAGTTTTTTAACTATTTTCTTTTAATTAAATTAGTAATTAATCCCATTCCTAAGCAAATCATTGCAAATGTAGTTAATCCTCCAATAAATGGTATTAATTTAATAATATATAAACATGATAATCCAATTAATAATACTAGATATGGATTTTTAACTTTATCTTTTAATAATAAACTAGTTACATAATATGTACTTAATATTGTTGAAATATACAAAAGTACAAAGTATAAAACAATTGAAATTATACTTGTAGCTACTCCTATATAAGTTATCATTAAAATTAATGCTATTATAGGTAGTACTATTAATATTAATAATCCCCATGCAAATGATGGTAATAATTTATTTGCTTCTAATTCCTTTAATTTCTTAAATAAATTAGGTATTAATAATACCATTAGTAATCCTACTACTAATATATTTAATAGATTAAGTAATGTATTAATTACTTTATTAAGAATAATAGATCCTAAAGATGTTTTAGCATCTACTTCTGTATTAGTCTTATTCTTATATGTTTCAGTATATCCTATACTAGCGTCTTTGCTAATTATTTCTTTAGTATCCTCATTATATTTTAATTTACCCTTAATAACTGCATCACTATTAATAGTTAAATTAGTTGCATCAACATAAACATCACCATTAATAACACCATCAATTACTACATCAGATCCTGCAACAAATAAATTTCTTCCAACACTTCCTGTTACTTTTATATTTTGACCTGCTACATATAAATCTCTTAATACATTAACATCATTTATTTCAATCATTTGTCCTGCAACAAATCCATCTTTAAATGATGATCCATTAAGATTAATAATGTTACCTGCTACAAAAGCATATTCACTTTCTCCGTTAACATTTACAGTATTTCCAGCACTAAATAAAATACCATTTATTTTATTATTAATTGCTACTGAATTGCCTGCAATAAATGAAGACCCATCCATTTCTTCGTTTACAGTTATATCATAGTCTGCTTTAAATAAATCTTTATTTACTTCTGCATGTCCAATAACAGGATTTATTAATAGGACTAATGCTATAACCATTAAAATTTTAAATATTTTTTTCATATATACTTCCTTTCAATTATAATTATAATAAAAAAATATGATTTGTAAATCATATATTGCAAATCATATTATCACACTTGTCACTATATAACATTTTTTCGTTTTTATCCACAAGATAAGTAATTTTAATTCCTTTAAATTTCTTAATAATTTTATTATTTAATAGATTTTTATTAACATTAATAAAATCTGGTTTACATATATTAATCATTCTTAAAGAATGATATTTTA
>OCTW013401807.1_pt1 | contig 26124 bp, 24 predicted proteins | sample 1539671 | NCBI WGS metagenome assembly OCTW01 (sample SAMN02144230, study PRJEB22623) | gut metagenome | biome: sheep rumen | host: Ovis aries | place: New Zealand | reverse complement strand
TAGAATAAGGATTAAGACTGCTTGTTGGCGAAACGATGCTGAATGTCTGAATACTCGTAGAGCATATTCCATTAGAATAAGGATTAAGACAAGTCGAAGGAAGTAGGTTTACTAACTCTGTATCCTCTCGTAGAGCATATTCCATTAGAATAAGGATTAAGACCAACCACTAACACGTGCTGTGTCTGCAAACTGCCACCTCGTAGAGCATATTCCATTAGAATAAGGATTAAGACTTGGTGCTCGCATTCTTGTAGGTGCAAAAATACTTCTCTCGTAGAGCATATTCCATTAGAATAAGGATTAAGACTGACCACCACGCATCATGCGCTGAGACAGAATGCTTATAGAGCATATTCCATTAGAATAAGGATTAAGACTCAATAGCTGAGGTTGCAAACTCTCTCTTCTCTCCATTCTCGTAGAGCATATTCCATTAGAATAAGGATTAAGACAAACTTGTTTCCTCAGTTTGCTCCATAGCACCACCTCCTCGTAGAGCATATTCCATTAGAATAAGGATTAAGACAGCTTTCTTGTTTGGGAATGTGAGAACACCCTCGGCTCATAGAGCATATTCCATTAGAATAAGGATTAAGACTCACGATTTTTCAACGTAACCATCTTGTTATACTTCTCATAGAGCATATTCCATTAGAATAAGGATTAAGACCAAACGTGCTGGTGCATAGAATGCATTCATTACGCTCATAGAGCATATTCCATTAGAATAAGGATTAAGACGAAGTTTCGCAAACGTATTATTGACCACGAAAGTCCTCGTAGAGTATATTCCATTAGAATAAGGATTGCATATTGTCAATAAAAAAGGTTCCAAGTAGAACGGAACCGTTCACAAGGTTGTTTTTCTTGCAAGGTTGCAGAAATCGCCTTAACTTTGCAGCGTCAATCATCGATACCACCTCGAGATTGATGCTGCAAATGCTTTGTGGTGGGAACTAAACACAGGATGACTACTATGATGAACACAGCACTCCAAGCAATCGTAACAAAGGCTCTGCCTGCACTCTCTGGCGAGCAAGTGACATACAACGCTGCAAAGAACGTATTTCTTTCGCAGGGATACACCAGTGCTGCAGGGAATATGTACTACAAGGCGATTCGCCTGTCTAACAGACTGGTGGTCTATTACGATCTCGGACAGGGGTATATCCACACCTTCCTGAACGGTATCAAGCTGTTCGCCTTTGATGGCCCGAAGGCAACACTTATTGCTCAGAAGTACTGGGGTGGGTGCGACTATCGCATCTTTAGCGAGCAGTTCGCCAAGGAGCAGAGCATTCTCATGCTGAAGGGATTCTTGGAAGGGCAGATGAAGCTTCAAGGAGCTCATGTCAGTGACCAGGAATTGTCTGGCTTTGCAAGAAGCATTGTTGAGGAAACTCAGCACAAGCAGCTGGCCTGACGAAAGTGAAGAATGAAGAGTGAATAATCAACAACTATAAACCAAACAAAACCGATAAGACTATGGCAACACTGACCAAAGCAATCAACAAGAACCTGTTCGACAGCATTCTGCCAACATACGGCACACCGCGTGTGAATATCCCCACCTGGGATGATAGTCAGAAGATGTTCATCTGCAGCCAATACGAGAGCGGCAATGGACACCGCTACTACCTTGGAGTCCGCTTCTGCGACCGCATTGTCATCGTGGAGAAGGTAGGACTATACCACAGTTGGACCTACATCGATGGTATCGAACTCTATGCCTTCAACGGGCAGAAGATGGAACTCATCCAGAAGCGAGACTACGACAAAGTGTTCCGCAACGAAGACTTCATCCGTCAGGAGTCGGAGCAGATGGTAAAAGAGTACTTGACAGGCGTGATGAAGATGCAGCGCACTTGTGTGCCTGTAGAGCAGATTAGCGTGCAGGCTCAGGAGCTGATTAGCGGATGCTACAAGAGCTTCCTTGACCCGGATTTCAACACACGTTTAACCCAAATACTCCCCAAACTTGATCAATACTAAAACTATGGAGAACACAAAGATGATGGAGAACATGATCGACACAGAGAACAAGCAGCAGGTGATGGCTTTCGAGCTGATTGCCAACACCAACAGTAGTTTCTTCCTTACAGGTAGGGCAGGAACAGGTAAGACAACCTTTTTGCGCAACGTGCAGAAGATGGTGGACAAGCAGTTCATCACATTGGCACCTACGGGCGTGGCAGCTATCTTGGCAGGTGGCGATACCATCCACTCGTTCTTTGGGTTGCCTATGGATGTCTGCACGCCAGGCACGATGGGCAAGATGAGCGAGGCACGTATCCTGACGCTAATCCATACCGACACCATTATCATCGATGAGGTGTCGATGGTGCGTTGCGACATCATTGATGCTATCGACTATACGATGCGTAAGACATTGCGCTCGTCGCTTCCCTTTGGGGGCAAGCAGGTCATCTTCGTGGGCGATATGTTTCAGTTGCCTCCTGTGTTGAAGCAAGGAGCAGAGCACGACTTGATGCGCGATCTCTACCACACGGATGACTGTTTCTTCTATAAGGCAGACGTCATCAAACGGATGCGTATGGTGAAGATTGAGTTCCAGAAGGTGTACCGCCAAGAGGATGAGGCTTTCCTTAAAATCCTTGAGAGTGTTCGCCTGAACAAGACGACACCAGAGATACTGATGCATCTGAACGAGCGTGTCTGCCAGCCTACAAAAGAGGATGGGGCAGTCATCACACTTGCTTCGCTCAATAGAACTGCTGATGACATCAATCAGATGCGTCTTGCAGAGATAGAGGCGGAAGAGTATACCTATGAGGGTACTGTCACTGGCAAGTTTGAGGAGAAACGATTCCCTGTAGATTTAACCTTGAAACTGAAGGTTGGTGCTCAGGTGATGTTTACCCGCAACGACTCGTATAAGCGTTGGGTGAATGGCACCATTGGCAAAGTGACCAAGTTGTCGAAAGACGAGATAAAGGTAACTGTTGAAGGTGGAGAGACCTATGTGGTGCCTAACTGCTCTTGGGAGTCGTACAGTTATGAATACGACAAGGACGAGCGTAAGATGAAGAAGGAGCTGCAAGGCACTTTCACGCAGTATCCGCTTCGACTGGCATGGGCCATCACGGTACACAAGAGTCAAGGTATGACTTTCGATAAGCTCTACCTTGACCTGAGTAGAGGCATGTTTGCTGCGGGTCAGCTCTATGTGGCTTTGAGTCGTGTGCGTTCGTTGGCTGGCTTGTTCCTCTCGCGTCCCATTATTCCACAATATGCTCATACAAGCAGGGAGGTGCTGTCGTATGCCAACGGCTATAACGACGAGCAGGTGATTAACAGCGAGATTGAGAGCGGAAAGGCTGTATATCAGTTGCTGGCACATCACGACTATGATGAAGCAGCCAAGCAGTACTTGATGCTGGTGCAGAAGAAAGCTGAAGCTGGTGACATCAAGGAAGCGATGCAGCAGACAAAGCGTTTTCTCGATACCGTGATCTGTGACGAAGATCTCTATGGGTGTATCGAAGATGTGCCAACATCATTGATGGAGGCAGACCACTGGGCATCCAAGTTCCTTGTGGCTCTGTTGAGCCTCTATGCAGGGAAATATGAGCAGGCATTGGCTTATGCTGATAGTGTTCTGGCTCAGCATCAGTGCCAAGAGGCACTCTATGTGAAGTCGCGTTGTCTGGCAAAACTCGAACGCTACGGCGAGGCTGACGCTGTGAATGTGCTGATGGGTGATGTCTTCGATATGTCAACTCCTGACTGCAAGGTGCTCTACTCGATAGCCATGCTCAACGAACTGCACATTGGCGATCCCGGACTGAACCTGATGCAGGAGTTAATCAAGGCAAGGCCCAAGTACAACAAGGGCATTCTGTCACTTCGCTACCTGATGAAGCGTAGGGACTTGGTGCTCGTCAAGACATCGGATGAACCTCGTGAGTTGGTTGATGATTTCAACTCGGACATTACTGAGGAGGAGTTTGCTCAGAAGTTGGCAGCAGCTCGCGAGAAGGCTCCAAAAGCTGTAGAATACCTGCTTCGACTGATTAGGAAGCAGGTGTTCGATAGTGAGCCTGATGCCAACTAAAGAATACTAAAAACACGTAAACAGGGTAACAAACACAAAACTATACTACTATGACAAACACGAACAAAGAAAAGCAAAGTCCTTACAATGTCCTCGTTGAGGAGGTAAAGGAAAGAATCCGTAAACTGAAGGATTATGGTATGAGTGAGAAAGAATTGACTTCTCTCTTAGAGACGGAACAGCCTTTACTCAAGTTAACCGTCAGCCGGAATTATAGACTCTACCTTGGAGAACAGCGGGTGGAAATTCGTATGGAACCGTTGGTAAAGGCGGTGTATCTGTTGTTCTTGCGCCATCCAGAGGGGATTATTTTCAAAAATCTTCCTGATTACAGGCAAGAGTTGATAAAGATATACTCAGATGTCAGACCTTGGGGACTGACAGACAGAGCCTTGCAGAGTATCGAGGATGTGACGAACCCGCTATTGAACTCCATCAACGAAAAGTGTGCCAGAATCAAGAAAACATTTCTTAGTTTGATAGGAAGTGATATGGCAGAGCATTACTATATAAAAGGTACTCGCAGTGAACCTAAGGGAATTTCTCTTCCTCGCGACTTGGTGGTGTGGGAAGAGTGATGTGTGAAGGCTGATGTAAGATGCAAGAGGGAAGAATTAAGATATAAATTTTCGATTTCCACAAGGCTTGTGGAGCGTAATTGTTTGGCTGCAGAGTTGGAAATGTCTAACTTTGCAGTCAAACATTATTTAACGCAATTATGACAGACTACGAGTACATTGTTCAACAAGTGAAGAGGGCTCATTATTCAGGATGGGATGATGAGGAGTTAAGGAAATGTGTAGATATGTTGCCTGGATTAACGAGAGAGCAACAAGTAAATCTCTTTCGAAGTAAGTGGTTGGAACATGAGAAGACATTCAAAGAGGCTATATTTAATCTGTTGTTCAAAGACAGGATTGAAGAAAGAGACAGAAGGATTAAGGCAATGAATGTAGATGAACTGATTGAGAATCTGCATGACGAAAACGGCTATGGTAAATTCATCGTACTGGAAATGAAAGAGCGTTTCGACTCTTTGGAAGATGGCGATAAAATGAAGATTATTGACACGCTTTCCGCTACGACAAAGGCTAACCAGAAATGGGCTGAGGGGAAAAGGAAAAAAATGAATGGCGAAAAAAAGTAGTCAAAGCCTTCGACCTTGAAGAAGATGTACCATTCTAAATTTTCTGAGCTATGACGTGGCATATCATTGGAATATTGGCATTTGTTGTGATATACAACATCTGGCGCTACTACCATGAGGATGATAACTATGCAGATCGTCCAGTGGATACAACGATATCAAGTACCAATCAAGTATATGAAAAGGCTATGGAAGAGAAAATTAGCACAAGGCAACTGGCCCTGAAGGCGATTGAGAATATTGGTAGCGAACCCCAATATAATGAGGAGGGGCGTATTCAGTTTGAATATCAGGGGGTGATATTCCTGATAGAAGCTGCGAACGACTGCGATTTTGTTAATCTGATATGGCCTTGGTGCTATAGCTTCAGTAAGTTCGATATTGACGAGTTCGCAAGGGTTCGGCAGGTTATAAATGACATCAATGCGTATGGCATCGTATCTGTGTTTTATGGTAATACTGATTCTGACGAAGTGGCTGTACATGTCAAGAAGAATTTTGTGTTTATTCAGCAGATACCTAACATTGAGGACTATCTGCGACTGATGCTTGACAACTTCTTCAGAACTGTGAGGAAGTTGGACCTGGAAATCGAGAAACTTAAAATGCAGGAGTGTAATGGGTAATGAAAATCGCCCTGCCTCGCGACTTGGTGGTGTGGGAATAAAAACTTCGCTAATTATTTGGAATTTTCACCACTTATTTGTATCTTAGCCCCAAAATAGAGAAAAGATGGTTGTTACGTACGACATAGAAGAGAAGAAATTCGTGTTCGACTTTGAACATGATGGAGCAGAGGATATCGTTAGTCTGACGGGTAGCGGCTATCAGGTAGAAGCGTTTGGTAAGTGCTTCTACTATGGATATGAGTTTGCTCCTCAGGTTGATGGTCCTGTACGTACATCTTTTATTCATCATGTCAAGTTTACAGAAGACCTTCAGAACAATTCAGACCTCACTAATTTCATCAAGAAAGCGGTCGATAATCTAAGTCATCAGATAAATTTGTATGACTATAATCTGGTGGTAATGCCGGAATCTTCGAGTAAGGTTAACCAGTATATGCTACGTTACATCTACCGCTTTGCCCAGCCAACGTTGAGGAAGATGGAACTTGTAAAGGCTCTGCCCTCAAATATCTCGTTCGATATGGATGCCTATGAGCAATCTTACTTGAACGATGTCTTGGAGAACGGTCGCCCGCGTTATACTGAAGCACAAAAAGAAGAGGTAAGGCAGTCCATATCTAAAATGCTTGACCTAATTCATCAGAAAGACTATTTCACGATAGCCAAGGACGTGAAAAAGAGCCGTTTCCGTCCATATATGATGCAATTCCTGAAGTTTGCATCGAAAGCTGATGAGGAGCTGTGTGCGTCTATTCGCAATCAGAACATATTGATTATCGATGACGTTACTACAAGTGGTTCTACACTTAATGAGATTTTAAGAACGCTTCGTATTCTTAATGAGGACAACGACATTACTATCTTTAGTCTTTTAGGACGCAAAGACTTAATGGCTGAATCTATTTAGACAAAATAGCATTTTCACAAGGCTTGTGGGAGCGGCTGAAGAACATGAAGGGGGATGCGGATGAGGGCTGAGGTGAGAGGGCTGAGGGCTGAAGGCTGAGGGCTGAAGGCTGAAGGAAGAGGTCTGAGGGCTGATAAGCTTTGCCATCCATGCGTTCTCGCACAAGGAGGTACAGTAGGGGTTAACCAATTTTAACTAAAAATCGGAAGCAACTGGTTTGGACATTTGATTTTTAATGGTTAATTTTGCAGTCGCTTTATTGATTAAACAACAAAAAAACAAGACAACAATGAAAAAGATGATGCTTTGCGCCATGATGATCATGGCCATGATGTGCGCCACTACTTCTGTGAGCGCTCAGGACCACAAGTGTGATAAGAACAAGAAGGAGTGCTGCGAGAAGAAGCAGGAGGGCCAGTGCGCCAAGAAAGCCGAGGGCCAGTGCAAGAAGCACGAAGGTGAGTGCAAGAAGGCTAAGGCCGGTTGCAGTCAGGACTGTAAGAAGTGCACCGAGTGCAAGGCTACCTGCAGCGAGACTGGCTGCAAGGACTGCTCGCACAAGGGTCAGTGCAAGAAGAACTGCAAGAAGTAATTCTGCCCACAAGACAAACAAATGCCCTGTAGCATGTGAACGCTACAGGGCTTTTTGTTTAAGTGAAAATTGAAAAACAGGCTGCTTGTTCAAAGCTTCTTGGCCAGTTCTATTACTTTCTGCTTGGTTGCCTCGGTCTTGTCATTTGTCTCACCTCTGGCTCCTTAGCAGCTCTTTGGCGTTCTGGATGGCTGCGGCGGTGACATCGCTGCCACTGAGCATCTGGGCGATTTCGCGGATGCGCTCGTCGGCCGAGAGTTCCTGCATGCGGCTGGTGGTGCCTTGGGCGGTTTCTTCCTTTGACACGCGGTAGTGGTGGCTGCCCAATGCTGCAATCTGCGGCAGGTGGGTGATGCTGATGACCTGTCGCTCGTAGCTGCCCATCTCCTGCATAATCTCTGCCATTTTCTCGGCAATCTTGCCACTGACGCCGGTGTCGATCTCGTCGAAGATGATGGTGGGTAGCTTGACAGCGCCGCTGATCATGGCTTTCAGCGAGAGCATGACACGGGCTATCTCACCGCCCGAGGCTACCTGTGCTACGGGCTGGAGTGGGGTGGAGGTGTTGGCGGAGAAGAGGAAGCTGACGCTGTCGTGTCCGCTCTTGGTAAGTGCGCAGGGTGTGATGCTGATGCTGAAGCGGATGTTGGGCATGCCCAGCGGAACGAGTCGTCCGAGCATCTGGCGCTCTATCTCCTTGGCGGCCTTCTGGCGCTGCTTGCTTAGGGCATCGGCCTGCTGCTGGCACTGGGTCGTCAGCTGGCGGCACTTGGCTTCCAGTTCGGCAACGGCCTCGTCGCTATTTTCGATGTTCTGCAGCTGTTGCTTGAGGGTGTCGCGCTGGCTGATGAGCTGTTCGACGCTCTCGGCGTGATACTTCTTCTGCAACTCGTACAGACGGTCCAGGCGGTTGTTGATGGTGTCCAGCTCAGCGGGGTCGAAGTCGGTGTTGTCCAACAGCCGGCTGATGTCCTCGCTGATGTCCTTCAGCTCGATGTGGCACGAGTTGAGTCGGTCGGTCAGCTCGTCGCTCTTGGGGAGCACGCGGCTGATACTGCCAAGGGCGTTGACAGCCTGCTTGAGCTGTGACACGGCCCCTTGCTCACTGCCCAGTGCCTGGTCGGCCTCGTAGAGTGCGGTCTTGATGTCCTCGGCGTGTGTCAGCAGGTCGCTCTGCTGCTCCAGTTCCTCCTGTTCGCCCTCCGTCAGGCGCGCACTCTCCAGCTCCTCGTACTGGAACTGCAGGAAGTCCTGCTGCTGGCGGTTGCGCTCGATGTCGTCCTTCAGCGTCTGCAGCTGGCTGTTGACAGTCTGCAGCTGGTTGTAGCTCTGCTGATAGTCGTCTAGCAGGTTTTGGTTTTGTGCAATGATATCGACCACGCTGAGCTGGAAGTCCTGCTTGTTGAGCAGCAGGTTCTGGTGCTGCGAGTGGATGTCGACGAGCTGCTCGCCGAGCTCCTTGAGCATGGCGAGGCTGACGGGTGTGTCGTTGATGAAGGCGCGGCTCTTGCCAGCGGCGGTCAGTTCGCGACGGATGATGGTGTCGTCGGCATCAAACTCGATGTCGTTATCGTCGAAGAACGGCTGCATGTCGTAGCGTGAGAGGTCGAAGTGAGCTTCGATGATGCAGCGGTCAGCACCCTGTTTGAGGGCCTTTGAGTCGGCACGCTGTCCCAGCAGCAGGCCGATGGCTCCGAGGATGATGCTCTTGCCAGCACCGGTCTCGCCTGTGATGACGGAGAAGCCCTTGTGCAGCTCGATGTCGAGCTCGTCAATGAGCGTGAAATTCTTGATGTATAGATGCTTCAGCATTTTTTCATTCTTTAAGTTTGTTCCAGGCGTCGCTTTGAGAGGCGTTGATATCGAAGAGGATGTCGTAGACGGTCTCTTTCTCCTTCTGCGTGCCCTTGCCTTTGTAGATGTTGGCCAGCTCGTCGCGCTTGTAGTCAGTCCATATCTGGGGCAGGAGGCTCAGGGGCTTCTCCTTGTGTGCCTGTTTCAGCAGTTGCAGGGCGTCGCTGACATTGGTTCGTCCGCGCTCGACATTGTTAGCCATCTCGTCCAATCCCTTGCGGTAGTAGTCGTACTGCATCTGTCGGAAGGGCTTCATGGCCTCGTCGAGATAGTCGTTGATGATGGCAAAGCGGTTGCGGCTGTTCTCGAACGCCTTCCAGCCAGTGAAGTCGAGCGACTGTGCATTGTTCACCAGGTTCATGCAGCGCTGCAGCACCTCCGTGCCGCCTAAAGGCGAGAAGGTGTCGAGGTCGAGACCGATGATGAGGAAGGCATAGTAACCCATGAGTGCCATGAGCTGGTTGTCCTGCGTCTCCTCGACGAAGTTGAGCTGGTCGAACTGTGCGAACTGGAAGTTGAAGTCGGCATCCTTATTATTATATAAGGTGGAAGTGTAGGCAGAGTTGTACACCGGCCGGTTGGCCTGAATCATGGCGGAGCACTCGAAGAGGTTGGCCGTCTTGTCGTACTTGTTGACGGTGATGTTGAAGCTGCACTGTATGCGCTCGTTCTGCTGGAACTGCAGCTCGGTCCACTGGTGGTCGTTCATCCACTGCTCCAGGGTCTGCTGCAGGTTCTCGAAGACGCTCTTGTCTGTAGCGCCAATCTGCTGGGTGTTGAAGTTGATTTTCACCTGTAGCTCCTGTCCTTGTGCTGTCATGGCTGCCAGCATGGTCAGTGCGAGCATGGTACGCTTGATGCTACGGATGTGCATGAGGATGCCACCGGTGATTAGCAGGAGTCCTGCGAGCAGCATGGGATTGGAGTCGGCGAACTGCTCGAGACGTGTTGCCGCGAGCGTCAAAACACCTAAAATAATGAGGCAAATGCCTATGTATGGAGATATTTTTTTCATAAAATCGTTAAATTTGGTGCAAATATACAAAATAAATCACGTTTCACTTTTCTCTTTTCATTTTTTTTTGTAATTTTGCAGCCGCAAATTGCAAAATAACACATTTTTTAATTATTTAAAGTAGTATGAATCAATACGAAACCGTTTTCATTTTGAATCCCGTTTTGTCTGATGAGCAGATGAAGGAAACGGTCGCTAAATTCAAGAAGGTTCTCACCGATAAGGGTGCAGAGATTCTGAACGAGGAGACCTGGGGACTGAAGAAGATGGCTTATGCTATTCAGAAGAAATCCACTGGTTTCTACTGCCTCTTGGAGTTCAAGGCTGAGCCGTCAGTGATTAAGACTTTGGAGACAGCCTTCCGTCGTGACGAGAAGGTCATCCGTTTCCAGACCGTGAAGCTTGACAAGTATGCCGTTGAGTATGCTGAGAAGCGTCGTAACAAACTTGCTAAAAAAGAGGAGGCTTAACCTATGGCACAAGACACAGAAATTCGCTATTTGAATGCTCCTTCTATCGACACGAAGAAGAAGAAGTACTGCCGCTTCAAGAAGAGTGGTATCAAGTACATTGACTACAAGGATCCCGAGTTCCTGAAGAAGTTCCTGAACGAGCAGGGTAAGATTCTTCCCCGTCGCATCACAGGTACCTCTCTGAAGTATCAGCGCCGCGTGGCTCAGGCCGTTAAGCGTGCCCGCCAGATCGCTCTGCTGCCTTACGTAACTGACATGATGAAGTAAAATAAGGAGGACGCAAGAATGGAAATTATACTGAAAGAAGATATTATCGGTCTGGGATACAAGAACGATATCGTGAATGTGAAGTCAGGCTATGGCCGTAACTACCTGATTCCTCAGGGTAAGGGTGTTATCGCTTCGCCGATGGCCAAGAAGATTCTCGCCGAGAACCTGAAGCAGCAGGCTCACAAGCTGGCCGCTATCAAGGCAGAGGCTGAGAAGAACGCTGAGGCTATCAAGGACGTTGCTCTCTGCATCGCCGCTAAGGTCAGCGCTACCGGCCAGCTCTACGGTTCTGTAGGTGCCAACCAGGTTGCTGAGGAGCTGAAGAAGCTCGGTAAGGAGGTTGATCGCAAGATTATCACCATGAAGGATGCCAAGACTGTTGGAGACTTCGTTGCTCAGGTGCACTTCCACAAGGAGGTTACCGTTGAGATTCCTGTCAAGGTAGTTGCCGAGAACGCTCCTGCCCAGAAGGAAGAAGCTCCTGTTGCCGAGGCTCCCGTTGCTGAGGCTCCTGCAGAGGAGGCTCCCGCAGCAGAATAAAATGCTGTAAGGCAAATCATAGTTATTATAAAGTGTGAATCCCGACTGCTTCATGTAGTCGGGATTTTCTTATTGCCTATATATGGTCGGGGGGGGCTTGTTGCCTATATTTGGTCGGGTTTTTCTTGTTGTCGATGGGGCACAAAAAAATCCGCCGGATTCACATCCGACGGAATTCTCTCTCATTAGAGTTCGTGTGTCTCAGATTACTGAGCTACAACACTGTCAGCAGCAGCGCTATCAGCAACAACGGTATCAACCTCGGCGCTGTCAACAACTGCGATTGAATCAGAATCAACAGCCTCGGCCTGAGCGGTCTTGTTACCACAAGAAGCGAAAGAAATAGCTGCAACAGCTACGAACATCAAAACTAACTTTTTCATTTTTTCTAACTTTTTAAATCTGTAAAACAATCATTTGTTTATTAAAACGCTGCAAAGTTAGGCATTTTTTTGATACGTTGTATCTTTTTTTTTGTTTTTTTTTAGGTCATTTTTGTAACTTTTTCGCAAAACGCTAATAATCAATCAATTACGAAATGTTAAAATTCGTGGAAAAATTACACCAAATCGAATATTTGCTAAAAAAGGCCTAAAAATGAGTTTTTTTGTGTAACTTTGCACGTTGAATAAAGAACACCTTATTTATATATATATAGGAGAACGTTCAAAAGGGTATGATTGATACATCCGCTTTTCAAGGCAAGAAGGCTGCTTACTACACGTTAGGTTGTAAGCTGAATTTCTCGGAGACCTCGACATTCGGCAAGATGTTGAGCGAGATGGGGGTAGTGACGGCTCAAAAGGGAGAGTCGGCAGACATCTGTCTCATCAATACCTGCTCGGTTACCGAGGTGGCTGATCATAAATGCCGCCAGGCCATTCACCGCATGGTGCGCCAGAACCCCGGAGCCTTTGTGGTGGTAACAGGCTGCTATGCGCAGCTGGAGCCGGAGCGGATCAGCAAGATTGCAGGCGTCGACCTGATATTGGGGTCGAACGAGAAGGCTAACCTCGTACAGTTCCTGTCCGAAGCCTTCACGCGCCGCGCTGCTGCCGACGACACCCATGTGCTGCGCAATTCCGCAGCTCAGTATAGAACTGAGAAGACGAAGGACATCAAGACCTTTGCCCCTTCGTGTTCGCGCGGTAACAGGACACGCTACTTCCTGAAGGTGCAGGACGGCTGCGACTACTTCTGCACTTACTGCACCATACCTTATGCCCGTGGCTTCAGCCGCAATCCGACCATCGCGTCATTAGTGGCACAGGCCGAGGAGGCTGCTCGCGAGGGCGGAAAGGAGATTGTGCTGACGGGGGTCAACATCGGTGACTTCGGCAAGACCACTGGCGAGCGCTTCGTAGACTTGGTGAAAGCCCTCGATAACGTAGCGGGAATCCAGCGCTACCGCATCAGCAGTCTGGAACCCGACCTGGCCAGTGACGAGCTGATAGACTACTGTGCACAAAGCCGTGCTTTCATGCCCCATTGGCACATTCCGCTGCAGAGCGGCAGCGATACGGTGCTGAAACTGATGCACCGCCATTACGACCGCCAGCTGTTTGCCGACAAGATACGCCGCATCAAGGAAGTGATGCCTGATGCCTTTATCGGTGTCGACGTGATGGTAGGCTGTCGTGGCGAGACACCCGAGTGCTTCGAGGAAACCTACGAACTGCTGAGCGAACTGGATGTGACGCAGTTGCACGTGTTCCCCTATAGCGAGCGCCCAGGCACATCGGCGCTGAGCATTCCCTATGTGGTGAACGATGCCGACAAGCGGGAGCGCAGCCAACGACTGCTGGAGCTGTCGGACCGGAAGACACAGGCGTTCTACGAGCGTTATATCGGTACCGACGCCGAGGTGTTGTTCGAGAAAGCGCCTCGCGGCAAGGCGATGCACGGATTTACGAAGAACTACATCCGTGTAGAGCTATCGCCGTCGGAGGCTCGCGAGGAGTATGACAATCAGTTACTCAGCGTCCGCTTGGGCGATTTCAATCACGACAAGACAGCGCTTAGGGCTTTGAAAATTGATAATTGAGAATTGAGAATTGAAAATTGAAAGTCGAGAGATATTATGGATAAACTTGCCATTGTCATATTGAACTGGAACGGAGCCCCAATGCTGGCTCAGTATCTGCCCACCGTGCTGAACTACTCGCGCGACGAGGCAGAGGTCTATGTTGCAGACAATGCCTCGACGGACGATTCGCTGGATCTGTTGCGTCGAGACTTCCCCGAGTGCAAGACCATTGTGCTCGATAAGAACTGGGGCTTTGCCGAAGGCTACAACAAGGCACTGAGGCAGATTGACGCAGAGTATTATCTGCTGCTCAATTCTGACATCGAGGTGACGCACCATTGGCTCACGCCACTGATAGAGTTTATGGACGTTCACCCCGAGGTGGCAGCCTGTCAGCCCAAGCTGCTCTCTGTATATAATAAAGATATGTACGAGTACGCGGGCGCGAGCGGGGGATTCCTGGACCGCTATGGCTATCCCTTCTGCCGAGGGCGCCTGTTCGACACGGTTGAAGAGGACAACGGACAGTACGACTATGCCACGGAGATACTGTGGGCGACGGGTGCAACTCTGATGATCCGCTCAGAGGACTATTGGGCCGTGGGAGGGCTCGACGGACGCTTCTTTGCCCACAACGAAGAGATAGACCTCTGCTGGCGACTGCGCATCCGGGGCCGTAAGATTTACTGTCTGCCCGAGAGTTACGTGTATCATGTAGGGGGAGGCACGCTGCCGAAGTCGAATCCCATGAAGACGTTCCTCAACTTCCGCAACAACCTGACGATGCTATACAAGTGTCTGCCCGACGAGGAACTGAAGCACGTGATGCGCTGGCGCTGGTTCCTGGACTATCTGGCAGCGTGGGAAACGCTGCTGTTGAACAGGAAGTGGGGCGACTTTACGGCCATCTATAAGGCTCGCCGGGCTTTCAGGAAATGGCGCCATGACTTCGATGCCGACCGGCAGGCGATACAGGAGGGCAGGGTAGCGCAAGACATAGCGCAGCAGGTGAAGTTCTCTCTGCTATGGCAGTATTATGCGAAAGGTCGCAGGCGTTTCTCCGACTTGCCGATAGAATGAAATAATCAGAAACAACGAAACAAAAAGAAATGATGAGATTCTTGAAATACTATATGACCCTGTTGCTTGTAAGCTGTTCCCTGGCGGCTGTAGCACAGGAGGAATACGAGGTGCTGTGCGAGGATACCTGCTCGCATATTCACGGCATTGACCTCAGTCACTATCAGGGCGACGTGTTCTGGGAAGTAGTCGGCGACAATACGCCGATGGTCTATGTGTACCTGAAGGCTACGGAGGGTGGCGACCGCATCGACAAGATGTTCGAGCGCAACATCCGTCTGGCTCACGGCTATGGCTTGAAGGTGGGCAGCTATCACTTCTACCGTCCCCGCACGGAGCAGGTGCGCCAGCTGGAGAACTTCAAGTCGCAGTGTCTTCCCGGCGAGCAGGACCTGATTCCGATGATTGATGTGGAGAGTACGGGAGGACTGCCCGCTGAGGACTTTGTGGACTCACTGCACCTGTTTCTCGAACTGGTGGAAGAGGCGTATAAACAGCGTCCGCTGATCTATACCGGCCGTAATTTCTATAACAAATATCTGCAGGGCGAGATTGACGGCTATAAGTTGATGATAGCCATGTATACCGACGAGGAGCCGGTTTTGGCCGACCACCGCGATATTACCATGTGGCAATATACGGGTAAAGGTCGACTGACGGGTGTGAAAGGCTATGTGGACAAGAGCCGCTTTATGGGCAGCCATTCCCTGCGCGAGATACGCTACCGGCACTGAATAGGTGGCAATGGTTCACCCATTGCCAGTAAGCAGGGGCGTCTTTATTCTTCGATATTGCTGACGACCTTCATGATATCTGCAGCGTAAGCCCTGATGGACTGTGAGCTGAAGCGGCGACGAAGGCTCATCTTGCGGTCAATGTCCAACTGGAACTTGGCCAGATTCTCATTGTCCTTTTCGGCCGGCAGCGACAGGAACTTCTGCCGCAGCTCTGGCGGGATGTTAAGAAAGAAATGGCCCTCGTAGCATCGGATGCCATCGGCAACCCAGGCGCCAATCTTGTATTCGTTGGCCAGCTGGTAAATCTTGTTCCATTTCCATTCAGACATCGGCTCTATCGGCTCGTTCTCGCCATGAGCGTCGCTATAGATGAGACGCTCCATGTTCCTGAATATGATGTTCTTCTTCATACGTGTGATATCGTAGTGATGCGGTCTTTATGAGTAGTGTTTGGGATAACGGAAAAAGATGGACAGCAGGGCCATGATGCCCAGTGCGAAGGGATAGTAGAGATAAGGCACGATACTGACAGGATTGATGCTTGCCAGTCCGGCGGCCATCAGCAGCTGCGCTCCGTAGGGAATGATACCCTGAATGGTGCATGAGAACGTGTCGAGTATCGAGGCACATTTGCGGTTGTCAACGCCGAAGCGGTCGGCAATCTGTTTGGCAATGCCGCCCACTGTTATGATGGCGACAGTATTGTTGGCCGTGCAGAAATCAACGACCGACACCAGTCCTGCCACCGTCAGCTCTGCACCGCGCTTGCCATTGATATGGCGCGTGAGGCGCTGGATGATGAAGTCGATGCCGCCGTTGTATTTGATGATTTCCAACAGTCCTCCAGCCATCATCGTGATAATGATGAGCTCGCCCATGCCCAGGATGCCTGTTTTCATGGCGTCCATCCATCCGAAGATGTCGAACGAGCCGTCGCTCATACCAATGATGCCTGTCATTAGAATGCCCACTGTGAGCACTGCCATCACATTCATGCCGAGGACGGCAATAACCAGTACGATGAGGTAGGGGATTACTTTCAGTATCTGTACGTCCTTTACCTGCTGCGGAGCAGAAAAATCACTTCCCATGAAATAGTAAACCACCAGCATGAGCAGGGCAACGGGAAAGACCAGATAGGAGTTGACGCGGAACTTGTCGCTCAGCTTGCATCCCTGCGTAGAGGTGGCTACGATGGTGGTATCGCTGATAAATGACAGATTGTCGCCGAAGAGCGAGCCTCCCACCACGACTGCCGTCGTCAAGGGAATGCTGGCTCCCATCTGTTGGGCAACGCCTGCCGCAATGGGTGTTAGCGCCACGATGGTCCCTACACTGGTGCCGATACTGATAGAGATGAAACACGCTGCCAGAAACAGCCCTGCCAGCAACATGTTGGCAGGAAAGAACATGAGCGCCAGATTGACGGTGGCATCGATAGCTCCCATCACTTTGGCTGAGTTGGCGAAGGCTCCCGCCAGAATGAAAATCCATATCATGAGCATCATCTGTCCCGTAGCAGCACCGCGACTGAAGATGTCGATGCGCTTGCGCAAGGGAATCCCTCCGCTCATCACGACGGCATACATTGATGCCGCGAGAAAAGCGATGGTGATGGGAACCTTGTAAAAGTCACGAGCGATGATGCTCGTGACTAAATACATAAGGATAAACACCAATAAGGGTGATAATGCTAAAATACCTTTCTTCAATTGTCAATAATCAATTGTGAATAATCAACTAATTACAGCGTGACGCCGTTCTTGAAGATAGAGATCTCGCGGTAGCCGTTCTCTTCGTTACGGGCATGTTCGCCAGAGGCCACTGCCAGCACCTTGTCGATGAACTCAGGAACAATCTCCTGCATGGTGCGGCCTTCCACCAACTGTCCAGCCGAGAAGTCTACCCAGTGGGGCTTGTTCTTGGCGAGGGTGGGGTTGGTTGCAACCTTCATGGTGGGAACGAAAGTGCCGAAGGGCGTTCCGCGACCTGTGGTGAACAGCACGATATGACAACCGCACGAGGCCAGTGCCGTAGCAGCCACGAGGTCGTTGCCGGGAGCCGACAGCAGGTTCAGTCCGTGATGCTCCAGACGATCGCCGTATTCCATCACACCGCTCACAGGAGCCTTGCCGCACTTCTGCGTGCAACCCAGCGCCTTGTCCTCAAGGGTTGAGATACCGCCGGCCTTGTTGCCCGGTGAGGGATTCTCGCCAACGGGCTCGCCGTGTGAGAGGAAGTAGTTCTTGAAGTTGTTGATCATCGATACCGTCTTGTTGAACAATTCAACGGTCTCGCAACGATTCATCAGAATGGTCTCTGCACCGAACATCTCAGGAACCTCAGTGAGTACAGAAGTACCGCCCTGAGCTACCAGCCAGTCGCTGAACTCACCGACCAACGGGTTGGCAGTGATGCCGCTGAAACCATCAGAGCCACCGCACTTCAGACCTACGCGCAGCTTTGATACGCTGACGTCCTGGCGCTTGTCCTGGCTGGCCTTTTTGTAGAGGTCGCGCAGAATCTCCATGCCGGCCTCCATCTCGTCGCCCTCGACACGCTGTGTCACGAGTAGTTTGATGCGGTCTTTGTCGTAGTCGCCCAGCATAGCCATGAAGTCCTCGGGCTGGTTGTTCTCGCAACCGAGACTCAGTACAAGTACGCCACCGGCATTGGGGTGCAGACAGATGTCACGCAGCACCTTGCGGGTGTTCTCGTGGTCTTCCGACAGCTGCGAGCAACCGTAGTTGTGGTGCCACGTCCAGATGCTGTCAACATCCTTGCAGCCAGTCTCTTCGCGCAGCTTCTGTGCCATACGCTCGGCAATGCCGTTGACGCACCCAACGGTGGGCACAATCCATATCTCGTTGCGTACGCCGACATCGCCGTTCTTGCGTACGTAACCCTTAAAAGTCCGCTTCTCGTCCTTGATGTGGTTGATGTCGCTCTTGGCGTCCACCGGCTGGTAGGCATACTCCAGCGTTCCGCTGAGGTTCGTCTTGAGGTTGTTCTCGTTCACCCAGTCACCAGCCTTCATGTCCTGACGGGCGTGTCCGATGGGGTAACCATACTTGATAATGTTCTCACCCTCCTTGACGTCCTTGATGAGTACTTTGTGGCCTGCGGGGGTGTCCTGGTTCAGGGTGACCAGCTTGCCATCGATGTCAATCACTTCGCCTTTCTTCTTCGGTTGAAGGCAGACGACAACCGAGTCGGCGGGGTTAATTTTAAGGAATGTTGCTAATGCCATAATTTTTTGGTATTTGTTTTAGTATTAGTTTTATTTATCCGATGTTTTTGCGGCGGTAGAAGTCGATGTTCTCACGCGTGAGAAGTTCGATGGGCATGTAGTTGACAGGGTCGACCTCCTTCTTCAATACGATGGCATCGAACAGCGTCTGGATGCAGGCATAGCCCTGCATATACGCATGCTGGGCAATGAGGAAGGAGATGCTGCCCTGTCGGACACACTCTGCATTGCGTGGCACCATGTCGTAGCCCATAATCTGCACGTTTCTGCGGTTCGACTTCAGCAGGAATTCGCCTACCAGATAGGCGCGGCTGTTGAAGGTGATGCAGTGGTGCACCTGCTGGTGCTCCGAGAAGAACTTCTCCAGCACCTTGTCGTACACCTCAGGCTTGTCGTCCAGCGACAGGTTTACCTCGTGAATCTTCACCTTCGGGAAGTGGTCGTGCATGTAGTGACGGAATCCCGTCTCGCGGTTCTCCTGCTGCTTGGAGGCTACTTTGCCGTTGCGCATCTGCTTCATCAGCATGATGTCCGTCTCGCCTGGAGCCAGCATCATGAGCATGCGTGCTGCGAAGTATCCGCTGCTGAACGAGTCTTGTCCGAAGAACGACAGCGGCTTCAGGTCAGGCATGTACGAGTCGAGCAGGATGAACGGTATCTGCTTTGCGTGCATCAGGTCTGTGTAGCGTCGGGTGACCTCCAGTTCCGAAGGTACGACGATGACACCATCGAGCTTCTGGCTCAGACACTCCTTCATGGTCTTCGAGAAGGTCTCTGTCGAGAAGCGGTTGTAGTACATCACCTTGTATGATACGCGGAAATCTCTGCGTCTGTCGCAGCCGGCAATGACACCTTCCTCCACCTCGGCCCAATAGGCCTCGCTCTCGTGCTTGGGCAGAATGCAATAGAAATTGTACGACTTATTGTAAGCCAGTGCCGATGCATACATGTTGGGCTTATAGTCCATTTCTTCAAGGGCCATCTTGACCTTTTCCAAAGACTTGGGCGACACGTTGGGTCGCTCGTGCAGCACACGGTCCACCGTTCCTACGCTGACGCCGGCGCGTTCGGCAATGTCCTTGATTCTGATCTTACCTGTTTCCATATTTCTCGGCAAAGGTAAGAAAGATTTTTGATATTGCCAAATTTTGAGGCGGCAAAGTCAATAATAAAATGTACACGTAAGCGTTTTCGTGTTTTTAACAGATTATAAGTATGCAAAATTTGGCCGTTTCGAAAAAGTTTCGTAACTTTGCGCACAGATTTTAGAAAAACCTGTTATTAAAAAACAATTTAATACTAAAACAAATGGCAAAAATTGTAACTTTAGGCGAGATTATGCTCCGCCTGTCGCCCATGGGCAACGACCGTTTCATTCAGAGTGAGGCATTCCGTATCATCCCTGGTGGTGGTGAGGCAAACGTAGCAGTCAGCGTGGCAAACTATGGCCATGAGGCTTACTTCGTTTCCAAACTTCCCAAGCACGAGATTGGCCAGATTGCAGTCAATGCACTGCGCCGTTATGGTGTCAACACCGATTTCGTAGCCCGTGGTGGTGAGCGTGTTGGTCTGTACTATGCAGAGACCGGCGCTTCTATGCGTCCTTCAAAGGTTATCTACGACCGTTCACACTCTTCTATCGCTGAGGCTGACGCCAGCGATTTCGACTTCGACGCTATCATGGAGGGTGCTGCTTGGTTCCACTGGTCAGGTATTACTCCTGCCATCAGTGACAAGGCCGCAGAACTGACCCGTCTGGCTTGTGAGGCTGCAAAGCGTCATGGCGTAACAGTTAGCGTTGACCTGAACTTCCGCAAGAAGCTGTGGACTTCTGAGAAGGCAATCAGCGTCATGCGCCCCTTGATGAAGTATGTGGATGTTTGCATTGGCAATGAGGAAGATGCTGAGCTGTGCCTTGGTTTCAAGCCCGATGCAGACGTAGAGGGTGGTGTAACAGACGCCAGCGGCTACGAGAAGATCTTCAAGCAGATGAAGGAAGAGTTCGGCTTCAAGTATGTCGTTTCTACTCTGCGTGAGTCGTTCAGCGCTACCTTCAACGGCTGGAAGGCTCTAATTTACGACGGCAAGGAGTTCTATCAGTCAAAGCGTTACGAGATCAATCCTATCATCGACCGTGTAGGTGGTGGTGACTCGTTCTCGGGTGGTCTGATCCACGGTCTGCTGACCAAGCCGACTCAGGGCGAGGCTCTTGAGTTTGCTGTGGCTGCTTCTGCTCTGAAGCACACCATCAATGGTGACTTCAACCTGGTAAGTGTTGACGAGGTTGAGAGCCTGGCCGGTGGTAATGCTAATGGACGCGTACAGCGCTAAATCGTAAATAGTAAATTGTCAAATTGTAAATAAAAATGGCAAAATTTGATAAGTTTCAGGTGATGGCAAAGATTGCCGAGGCACCTATGGTTCCTGTGTTCTATCACAAGGACGTTGAAGTTTGTAAGAACGTAATTAAGGCCTGCTACGAGGGTGGTGTACGTGCATTCGAGTTCACCAACCGCGGCGACTTTGCTCACGAGGTTTTCGGCGAGCTGTCAAAGTGGGCTGCCAAGGAGTGTCCCGAGTTGGCTCTCGGTATCGGTTCTGTTGTTGATGCACCTACCGCTTCGCTGTACATCCAGCTGGGTGCCAACTTCGTGGTTGGTCCGCTGTTCAACCCCGATATCGCTATCGTTTGCAACCGTCGTTGCGTAACCTATTGCCCTGGCTGTCTGACACCCTCTGAGATTGGTAAGGCACAGGAGGTTGGTTGCGACTTCACCAAGGTATTCCCTGGCGACGTGGTTGGTCCGAACCTCATCAAGGGCCTCATGGCTCCCATGCCTTGGTCAAAGATCATGGTTACTGGCGGCGTAGCTCCCGAGGAGGAGAACCTCACCAAGTGGTTCAAGGCTGGCGTGTTCTGCGTAGGCATGGGCTCTAAGCTGTTCCCCAGCGACAAGGTGAAGGCCGGCGACTGGAAGTATATTACCGATAAGTGTAAGGAAGCTCTTGGCTACTGTGCTAAGGCTCGTGCATAAGACTCAATCCGTTAAAGACCCAGTATGGCATAAGTCCATATTGGGTCTTTTCCTTTGGTCAGGAGTTGTTCTTGGCCTTCTGTTTTTTACAGCCTGCTCACCGTCCGACGAGGCTGCGGTGGATAGGTTGAATGCCAGTTCCTATGCCTCTCACTACTGTGACATTGATGCAACCGAGCGCGACGCGCAAGCAGTACTCCAACAGCCTCGCGCCAACGACTCCCAGCGCGCCGAGGCACTGAATAACCTGGCCTTTGTGGCTATGGTCCGTATGGACTATGCCGCTGCCGACAGCCTCTTGCAGCAAGTCGCCGCCACTACCGACAATCAGATTGAGCTGTTGGTCAGTTACGTCCAGCAGATGCGCCTCTGTCAGCGTCGCAGCAATAACCGTGCCTTCTACGAGTTTCGCGAAAAGGCCGTCAGCGCACAGAAACGCATTGCCGAGGAACGTTCGTTGCTCACCGAGCAACAGCTGCAACGGCTCAGCTATGCCGAATCGGAGATGGCTATTGTTACGTCCACCTATTATTATTATGTAGGCTTGGAGCGACAGTCCATTGCCGCCCTGCGCCAGATTGTGCTCGACGAGGTGCGCCACGACACAGCCCAATACCTCAACTACCTCTACAACGTTGGCGCTGGAGGCATTCTGACGGAAGGCACTCCAGAACAAATCCGCCAAGAGGAGATGGAACACCTGTATCGTTGCTTGCGCACCGCTGAGCGGAAAGGCTACATATACTTTGTGGCACAGGCTACCGAAGCCCTTGCCGAACATACCGACAGCCTGCCTTTGGCCGAGCGTGCCCTGCAACTCTTCCAGCAGTATGGCGATGTCTATCAGATTGCGGGTGCCTATCGTACGCTGGCGTCCTGCTATCATGCTCAGGGCGACGAGGCTCGTGCCGCTGAGAATCTGAGCTGGGCTTTGGCCGATGAACGTATCCAGCAGGCTCCAGACCTTGTGGCCAGTATCTACGAGCAGCTGTCCGTTGTCTATTCAGCTGTCGACGATAAGTCCAACAGCGACTACTACCGCAACCACTATCTCGACCTGCAGGAACAAACCCGTCAGGACCGTGAGCTCGAGGCCCGTGCCGACAATCTCGACCATGCCGTCACCCAGCTTAACTGGATGATCTTCGCCGTCGTCATTGCTATCCTGTTGCTCGTGTTGTTGCTATGGCTCTTCAGCCGTCACAATCGTCAGGAGCAGGAAGACCAGCAGTTGGCAGACCTGCTGGAACAACGCCGTGAAGAGGTTGCTGCTATGAGGTTGCGCGTCGAACAGGACGAGCGCCGTCTGCTGGAGCAGCGTGCCAAGGTTTCTATGGCCATGAGCATCCTGCCGCTCATCGACCGCATTCTCTATACCATCAACCATCTGCCTTCTATTGTTGAACAACAAGGCAAAGACGAAGGTAACGCTGAAATGCAAAGTGAATACATTCGTGAACTTACCGACAATATCAACCAGCAGAACGACCTTCTGACGCAATGGATTCAGCTGCGGCAGGGCGAGTTGAATCTCCATATTGAGAGTTTCCCGTTGGCGTCGCTCTTCGATATGGTGGCACGTGGCCGTCAGGGCTTTGCCATGAAGCAGGTTACGCTCGACGTGCATCCCACCGATGCTGTCATCAAGGCCGACCGTGTGCTTACGCTCTTCATGCTCAATACGTTGGCCGACAATGCCCGCAAATTCACGGCAGAGGGTGGTCGCGTCGACATCTATGCCGAGCAGACGAACGACTATGTAGAGGTGTCCGTTCGTGATACGGGAGGTGGCAAGCCCACCGACCAGCCCTCGCATGGCTTCGGTCTCAAGAACTGCCGCGGCATCATCGAGAAGTATCGCAAGACCAGTCAGCTCTTCAAGGTCTGCCTGCTGTCGTCTGAGACGGAGCAGGGTAGGGGCTCGCGCTACTTCTTCCGCCTGCCCAAGGGCATTCAGCGCATCGTGCTGCTGATGATGATGGTTCATGGTTCTGGGTTCATGGCCGAGGCCCAAGATACGAGTCAGAAGCTTCAGACTTCAATCACCAGACTTCAGAATAATCTCTCGCGTGCCCATATCTATGCCGATTCTGCCTATTTCTGCAACATCAACGGCCAGTACCGTCGCACACTGGTCTTTGCCGACTCTTGCCGCCAATGCCTCAATGCGCACTACCTGTCAAAGCAACCTGACGGCAAGCTGCTCATGAAAGACATGGGCGATAACAAGACCGTGCCCGCAGAGATACAGTGGTATCAGAAGGAGCTGGAGACCAACTACCAGATTATTCTCGATATTCGCAACGAGAGTGCCGTGGCAGCTTTAGCCCTGCACCAGTGGTCGCTTTATGCATATAATAATAAGGTTTACACGCAGCTCTTCAAGGAGATGAGTGCCGATGCCTCGCTGTCCGATTACTGCCGTGCCATGCAGCAGTCGCGCCAAAACAAGCGCATAGCAGTCATCCTGCTGCTTGTGCTGCTCACCTCGCTCTTCCCAGCTTACTACATGCTCTACTACCGTCACCGCTTGCATCGCCGCTATCATCGAGAGCGCCAGCAGCAGACGGATATCGAGCTGGCAGACGACGAGCTGCGGCGTGCCGAACTGGAAAGCGGCAACCTGCACATTGCCAATAGCGTGCTCGACAATTGCCTGTCAGCCCTCAAGCACGAGACCATGTACTATCCCAGTCGCATCCGTCAGCTCGTGGATACAGGCCATCTGGAGTCGCTGGCCGAAGTGGCAGGCTACTATCGCGACCTCTATGCCATTCTCATTCAGCAGGCTCTGCAGCAGGCCGAGCGCATCCATCTGCACATCCGTCCCGTTCAGCTTTACGGCCAGACCGTATTGGGCGACGAGAACCTGCTGCACTACCTCTTCGAGATGTTAGAGGGGAAAACCTCCCCCAGCCCCTCCCAGGGAGGGAAGATAGCGAGCGAAGTCAAGGACGATAACTATGTCGTCTTCCACATTCCTCTCACCTCTCACCTCTCACCTTTTACCTCATACCTATGCCGCCAAATCGTCCGCGACCACGGCGAAGCCACCAACCTTCGCGGCTGCGGCATTACGACAGACAACAACCAAGTAACCATTACATTGCCAAGATATCATGGACAAGTTTAAACTGATTATCGTCGAGGACGTGCCCCTCGAACTCAAAGGCACGGAAGGCATCATCCGCAACGAGATTCCCGAGGCGGAAGTGATAGGTACGGCAGACAATGAAGCCTCTTACTGGCGACTCATCAAGCAACAGCAGCCCGACCTTGTGCTGCTCGACCTCGGATTAGGAGGTAGCACTACCGTCGGCGTTGAGCTGTGCCGTCAGACCAAGGAGCTGTACCCCCAGGTACGCATTCTCATCTTTACTGGCGAAATCCTCAACGAGAAGCTGTGGGTCGACGTGCTCGATGCAGGAACCGACGGCATCATTCTCAAGACCGGTGAACTGCTGACACGTCGCGACGTGATGGCCGTTATGGAGGGCAAACAGCTGGTGTTCAACGAGCCCATCCTGCAGAAGATTGTTGACCGTTTCAAGCACGCTGTCTCCTCGCAGTTGGCCCGTCAGGAAGCCCTTATCAACTATGAGATTGACGAGTACGACGAGCGTTTCCTTCGCCATCTTGCACTTGGCTATACCAAGGAGCAGATTACTACGTTGCGCGGTATGCCCTTCGGTGTCAAGAGTCTCGAAAAACGCCAGAATGAACTCGTCAAGAAATTCTTCCCCGGTGGCGAGAGTGTCAATGCTACGCGCCTCGTTGTCCGTGCTTTCCAGCTGCGCATTCTCGACATCGATAACCTCGAGCCCGACCCAGCGTAGTGAGTTGAGAGTTGAAAGTTTAAAGTTTAAAGTTTACAGTTTAAAGTTTAAAGTTGAAAGTTCATAGTTCAAAGATTATGCCGTATGTGGCATTAGTGCTGTTTGTGGCACTGCTGCTACTGATGCTTGCCTCGTGGATACTGAGTGCAGCCTTTCCCATGAGTGGACTGCGCTCCCTGCTGTCCTCCGAGGGACTGCGCTGGTTTCTGGGCCATTTTGCCGAAGTGCTGTCCACGCCCCTTCTGGTATGGCTGTTGCTGCTCGCTATGGCCTATGGTGTGTTGCGCCAAAGCTGTCTGCTGCCCTTTAGCCGTCGTGGCCGCCACAGCCTGCCCACGGGTTTTCGTGAGCGTCTGGCACGTTTGTCGACACTGCTGCTTGCCGTTGTCTACGTCTGCGTTGTCCTGCTGCTCACCCTTGCGCCCCATGCTGTACTGCTATCCGTTACTGGCAGTCTCTGGCCGTCGCCCTTCTCGCGCAGTCTCGTGCCCGTTGTCGCCTTTGGCGTCATGCTCGTCTCTGCATTCTATGGATTTGCCGCAGGCCATCTGTCCACTTTGCGCGACCTTTACGACGCCCTGCTCGACGGACTGCGCCGTGCTGCACCACTGCTGCTGTTCTACGTGCTAATCATGCAAATCTATGAGTCGCTACG
>OCTW013403697.1_pt1 | contig 26132 bp, 21 predicted proteins | sample 1539671 | NCBI WGS metagenome assembly OCTW01 (sample SAMN02144230, study PRJEB22623) | gut metagenome | biome: sheep rumen | host: Ovis aries | place: New Zealand | reverse complement strand
TGCTTCAGCAGACGGTTCTCGGGATTCATGGTCGTCTCCCACAGCTGCTCGGGGTTCATCTCACCCAGACCTTTGTAGCGCTGAGTGTGCAGGGCAGTGGCATTCTCGTCGCCATCCACGTACTTGTCGATGAAGGCCTGGCGCTGCTGGTCGGTATAGCAGTACTCAGAGAACTTCTTGTACGTACACTTATAGAGCGGGGGAGTGGCGATGTAGAGATGGCCCTCCTGAATCACTTTCGGCATGAAGCGGTAGAAGAGCGTCATAATCAGGGTGTCGATGTGCGAACCATCGACGTCGGCATCGGTCATGATGATGATCTTGTCGTAACGCAGCTTCTCAACATTGGCCTCACGGTCACCCTCGCCGTCTACGCCGAAGCGTACTCCGATAGACTGGATGATGTTCATGACAGACTCAGCCTCGAAGACGCGGTGCCACTGTACCTTCTCCACATTCAGAATCTTACCGCGCAGCGGCAGAATAGCCTGGAAGTGACGGTCACGGCCCTGCTTGGCAGAACCACCTGCTGAGTCACCCTCGACGAGGAATATCTCACATTGTTTGGGGTCTTTCTCCGAGCAGTCAGCCAGCTTACCGGGCAGGCCGCCACCCGTCATGGGGTTCTTGCGCTGCACGCTCTCACGAGCCTTGCGGGCAGCGATACGGGCTGTAGCAGCCAGCACCACCTTCTCGCAAATCTGCTTAGCCTCCTTCGGATGCTCCTCCAGATAATTGCTAAGTGCTTCACCCACAGCCTGCTGAACGGCACCGGCTACCTCTGAGTTGCCCAGTTTGGTCTTTGTCTGCCCTTCGAACTGAGGCTCAGCGACCTTGATAGAGATGACGGCAGTCAGACCTTCACGGAAGTCATCGCCAGCCAGCTCGATCTTAGCCTTCTCAATCTGCTTGGAGATGTTGGGATCCTCGTCAGCATACTTCTTCAACGTACGGGTCAGCGCCATACGGAAGCCCTGCAGGTGAGTACCACCCTCGATGGTGTTGATGTTGTTGACGTAAGAGTGGATGTTCTCGCTGTAGTCTGTGTTGTACATCACGGCTACTTCGATGGGCACACCCTGCTTCTCGGTCTTCAAATAGATGACGTCGTCGAAGAGGTGGGTGCGGTGGCGATCCACGTAGCGAACGAACTCCTTGAGTCCCTCCTTGGCGTGGAACACTTCTTCCTTGAGGTTGCCATCCTCGTCAGGACGCATATCCTTCAGCGTGATGGTGATACCGGCATTCAGGTAGGCCAGCTCACGCATACGCTTAGCGATGATGTCATACTTGAATTCTGTGGTGGTGAAGATGCTGCCGTCGGGCCAGAACTGCTGACGGGTACCGGTCTGGTCGGTATCGCCAACAATCTTCACGTCGTAGAGGGGCTTTCCCTTCTCGTATTCCTGTTGGTAGATGTGTCCGTTGCGGAACACCTGCGACATCATGTGGGTAGAGAGTGCGTTCACACAGCTTACACCCACACCGTGCAGACCGCCTGACACCTTGTAGGAACCCTTGTCGAACTTACCGCCGGCATGCAGTACGGTCATAACGACCTCGAGTGCCGACTTGTGCATCTTCTCATGCTCATCGACGGGAATACCACGACCGTTGTCCTGTACGGTGATGGAACCGTCCTCATTAATGGTTACTTCGATGTGCGTGCAGTAGCCTGCCATCGCCTCGTCGATAGAGTTGTCAACGGTTTCATTTACAAGATGGTGCAATCCCTTTTCGCTGATGTCGCCAATATACATGGCTGGGCGTTTGCGTACAGCCTCCAATCCCTCGAGTACCTGAATATTACTCGCGGAATAATTGTTTTCTTTGTTCAGTTCTTCTGCCATTGTTCTATTGTAGTCGAAATTTTGTGCAAAGTTACTAATAATTTACGACTTAAACGAATAAAATTGCATAAAAAAAGACTGCAAATTGTTAAGAATTGCAGTCTTTATAGCTTTTTGCTGTTAGCCGAAGGCTAAATAGCTTATGCCAGCTGGCTGATGTGGTTGCACAGACTGGACTTCAGGTTGGCAGCCTTATTCTTGTGAATAATGTTGTTCTTTGCCAGCTTGTCCAGCATCTTCTGTACTTTGGGATACAGAGCAACGGCCTCTTCCTTGTTGGTCATGGCACGCAGTTTACGAACAGCGTTGCGCATGGTCTTTGCATAGTAGTGGTTGTGCTCAGCCTTTTTCTTGTCCTGACGAATTCTCTTCAGGGATGACTTGTGGTTTGCCATTGTTTTGTTTAATTTTTAATTGTTTGACTTAAAGCTTGTGGGTCTTGCGTCTGGCAGACTGCCCTGGGCGGACTCTTTCGAGCCCTCTGCCACCACGTCCCGTTGCCGGTAGCACTTGCCTGTGCCGATGACAGATTTAAAGGTAGTCCCTAGGAGAGTCGAACTCCTCTTTAGAGAATGAAAATCTCTCGTCCTAACCGATAGACGAAGGGACCATGCTCACGAAAAGCGGGTGCAAAGGTACTGCAATTTTTCCAATTGGCCAAATTTTCTTGAGGAAAAATGCGAAATGTTGTTTATATTTCGTACCTTTGCCCTCATGTTAGTGAAGACCGAGGCCATTGTGCTGCATGCTTTCAAGTATGGCGAGACGCGTATCATCGTCGATATGTTTACCCGCGAACAGGGCAGACTTTCGTTTATCGTGCCGTTGCCCAAGACCCAGAAGTCGCGCCTGAAGAAGCAGTACTTCCAGCCGATGACACTTCTGGAGGTGGAGTGCGATCTGCGCCAACGGGTGCAACTTCAGAAGCTCAAGGATGCCCGCATGCTGACGGCGTATACCAACATTCCGTTCTCGCCCGAGAAGTTGGCCATCTCGCTCTTTACGGCAGAGTTTCTGTATCATGCCCTGCGCTCCGAGCAGAAGGACGTGCCGTTGTTCTCCTATATCTGCGACTCCATGCTGTGGCTCGATACTGTGGAAACTGGTTTCGCCAACTTCCATCTCACCTTTCTGATGCGCATGAGCCGATTCCTGGGCTTCTATCCGAACCTGGACCTCACTCCTAACCCCTCTCAAAGGGGCGAAGGAATCTTGAAGGACGAGGGGAGTGAGCTGTTCTTCGACTTGCGCGAGGGGCGCTTTTGCTCGTCGGCTCCTATGCATCGTGACGTCCTGCAACCTACTGAGGCTGGTCTCATTCGTCAGATGATGCGTATGGATTTCCCCACGATGCATCTTTTCCAGTTGTCACGCCACGACCGCAACCGCATCACCGAAGTGCTGTTGCACTACTACCGTCTGCACATTCCGCAATTCCCTGAGCTGAAGAGTCTTAGCGTACTGCAGGAGCTGTGGGCCTAAAGCAATGCCGGCAACTCAAACAACCGGTTGGAGTTGCTGCCCTTGATGAGGATGTAGTGTCCCTGGGGCTGTTGGTGCTGAATGGCCGCCTTTACCTCTTCTATATTATTAAAGATGTGGAACGAACAGTCCGTCTGCTTGAACTCGTCGCCCACGAGCCACACCTCGTCGAACTTGGCCTCCTTCAGCATGTCCACCAGCTTCTGGTGTTCCTCCAGACAAACGTCACCCAGCTCGCCCATCTTTCCTAAGATTGCCATCTTGGGCGACACCTCCATCAGTCGGAAGTTGTCGATAGCGGCTTTCATCGACGTGGGGTTGGCGTTGTAGGCATCCACGATGAGGTGGTTGGTTGCCGTCTCCGTCAGTTGCGAGCGGTTGTTGGTTGGCACGTAGTTTTCCAGAGCGTGGTTAATCTGCTCGAAGGGGATGTTGTTGACGTAACCCACGATGATGGCAGCCAGCATATTGTCCAGGTTGTATGCGCCAATGAGGTGCGTCTGCACTTCCATCCATGCTGAAGTGTAATGGGTGTCGAAGTCCTGCTCGCGCCAGCGGAACTTGAGGAAGGGGGCACAGCTGATGACCTCGCCACGAATCAGGATATCCTCGCTATCGCTCTGGCCGTAGAAGTAGACATCGGGTTTCTCACCTCTCACCTCTAACTTCTCGCTTCTCTCTTGAATCATCCGCATCAGGTGCTCGTTGTCGCGATTGATGAAGATGGGGCATTCGTGGCTGACGAGGAAGTCGTACAACTCGCCCTTCGTTTGGCACACACCTTCGAAAGAGCCGAAGCCCTGCAGGTGGGCGCGTCCTACGTTAGTAATCAGACCACAGGTGGGTTCTGCCGTCTCTACTAATGTCTTAATGTCGCCAGGATGCGAGGCGCCCATTTCCACGACGGCAATGTCGTGATCTTCGTTGAGGCGGAACAAGGTCTTGGGCACACCCACGTCGTTGTTGAAGTTGCCCTCCGTCGCCATCACATTATAACACTCTGATAGTACGGCGCGAATCAGTTCCTTGGTGGTCGTCTTGCCGTTGGTGCCTGTAATGCCGATGACCGGCATCTCGAACTGGCGACGATGCTCACGCGCCAAGTCCTTGAAAGTCTGCAGACAATCCTTTACGAGGATAATCCTGTCCGCCAGGCCCTCCTCCCCTTGGGGGAGGTTGGGAGAAGTTTCCACAATCGCATAGCTGCAACCCTTTTCCAATGCCTGCAGGGCAAACTTGTTACCGTCAAACGACTCGCCCTTAAGGGCCAGGAAGATACTGCCCTCAGGACAGTTACGAGAGTCCGTGGTGATGCACGGATGTTGTTGATACAACTTGTATAGCTCTTTAATATCCATATCTTGTGATACCTTATTTATATTGTACTCATTTCAGTTTCATCGTGCGCCAGGAGGCTGCCAGGGTGGGAGAGGTGCTGACGACGGGCGTTTGCGTCTTGTTATTCTTTTCGAACGATTCACGCTTGACTTCCTTGGTCAGGTAGTCGGACAGGTCGCCTAACGTTAGCTGTCCTTTGCTCTCTTGCAGCTTCTTTAATAAATAATAGGTGAACAACCCATGCTGCTGGGACTGATATGCAAAGGCAGTCTCGTCTCCTTGTGCGGCATTGAATACGACCATATTGCCCTGGGGCTGTACCGTCTTGGCCTTCAGCGCCACGCCTCGTGCAGACGCTAACATGTCACCCTCGCGCTTACCTCCATTGAAGCAGGCATCGAGGAAGACGGTGATGCGCTCGGAAGGGATAGCTCCCAATTCCTGATACAGTCGGCTCAGCGGATAGGCCGACTCCTTGTCTGCGCTCATGCCATCGACAGGCAGCAGATAAGCCGTCTTGCTGGCTTCGTCAGGAATGCCGTGCCCTGCATAGTAGAAGATGGCGCGACCCTTGCCGTTGGTCACCTCCATTGCCTTTGCCAACCAGCGGACGGCAGTACGGATTTTATTCAGTCCTGCATTCTCGATGTAGTTGATTTGCTTCTCAGGAACACCAAAGGTGCGCTGCACATATTCTTTGAATATCTTGGCGTCGTGCCCAGCATACGGCACCGCTGCGTCCTCGGCATATTGCTCGTTGCCGATGATGACGGCAAAGGTATTCTCGTCATATTGTGCGGCAACGGGGATGTTCTTGTCCACGTTGGCATCTGCGGCCATGAGTGGTTGCTGCTCCTTCAGGTGCTTGTTGATGCGCTGCAAATAGATCTTGGCCCCCTTGTGGTTTTTGTTTTTCTTCAGAACTTGTTCTACCAACTCCTTCGCCTTTCCGTAATCTTGTGCCACTCCGCTGCCCGAATAATAGGCTACGGCCAACTGAATCATTCCTTTCGTATTCCCTTGTTCTGCGGCCTTTTGTGTCCATTTAAAGGCCTTCTTCTCATCAATGGCTACTCCTTTACCCAAAGAGTAACAACTGCTCAGATTGGCTTGTGCAGGGGCATATCCCTGCTCGGCAGCCTTCTGATACCAATGGAAAGCTTTCTCCTTGTCCGAAAAGACACCTACTCCGTCTTCATAGCAAGCGCCTAACTTGTTCTGGGCAGAGTCCAATCCCATCTCGGCAGCCTTCTGGTAGAGTTCAAAGGCCAGCGCCGTATTCTTTTCTGCGCCCTTCCCCTTCTCGTACTTCTTGGCTTTCTGATAAAGTGCGACGGCATCCTGAGGAGTGTCGGTTGCCGCGGGAGTTGTTATTGGTGTCGCTTGTTGTGTCTGCGCTTGCTGTGGAAGTGGCTGTTTTCGCCTCTGGGCCTGCGCCATGAGGACGAAGGCCAATGCCAAGACGAGTAATATGGTTCTCTGTTTCATCGCTGCTTCTATTTTAATGACAATCCTCGCCACGTATTCTGCAAACCCATAGAGGGCACAATGGTTGGCGTTTGTACTTTGTTGTTCTCCACAAACGACTGGCGTTTGACTTCCTTGGTCAGGTAGTCGCCGAGTTCGCCCAAGGTGGCATTGCCCTGTGTCTCCTGCAGCTTCTTCAGCAGGTAATAGGTGAACATGCCGTGCTGCTGCGACTTGTAGGGATAGGCCGTCTCGTCGCCCTGTGCAGCCGTAAAGACAATCATCTTGCCCTGCGGAACGGTCTTCTTGACCTTGATGGCTATGCCGCGAGCCGATGCCATCATGTCGCCTTCGCGCTTGGCACCACTGAAGCAGGCATCCAGGAATATGGTGATGCGCTCTGCCGGCAGGGCACTCAATTCCTTGTAGAGACGATTCAAGGGATAGGCCGACTCCACGTCGCTTCCCATGCCGTCGACCGGCAGCAGGTAAGCGTCCTTGTTGGCCTCATCGGGAATGCCGTGACCTGCATAGTATAGCAACACTCTGCCCTGTCCACTCTGAGCCTCCATCGCCTCCTTCAGCCATCTGACGGCGCCACGGATTCTGTTCAGGCCCGCATTGGTGATCAGTCGGATGTGGTTCTCAGGCACGCCCAAGGTCTGCTGCACGTAGTCCTTGAACACCTTGGCATCATGCTCGGCATAGGGCACTTCGGCCTCGTTCTCGTAGAGCTCGTTGCCAATGATGACGGCGTAGGTCCTGGTGTCCTGTATGCTGCTTCGAGGTATGTTCTCGTCCACGTTCATGACGGCACCCTTCGTGGGCAGGGCAGGCAGCTTCTCTTCTGCGGGAGCCGCTTGCTGCTTGTTTTGTGCCAACAGCATCTCCTGCTTCCTCTTTTTGGCCTTTTCCAGCCAAGTCACCGACGACTTGTCACCATTGGCTACAGCTTTCTCAAACCAATAGATGGCCTGGTCGATATCCTGCTTGGTGCCATCACCGTTATAATAGCACTTGCCTAAATTCCATTGACACACTCCAATTTTCTTGTCTTCAATCCCGTGACTCACACTTTTCTTAAACCAGTTGAAGGCTTGCTCGTCGTTTTGTTCAATCTCTGTTCCGTTCATGTAGAACATACCGATAAACCCCTCAGCTACTGCCAGCCAGGTCATATCGTCAGGATGGGGATGTGCTGCTGATTTCTGGAACAACTGCAGGGCTTTCTTGTCGTCTCTTACGTCCGCGTTGGTATAATAGAGGAGCCCCAACCAGGTTAACCCCGACACATTGTACTTTCCTGCTTCGGCATTGGCGTAGCCAATCTCTATGATCTGCTTGAGGTTTTCCTTACTCGCATAGCTTTGATATTCTTGCGCCGCACCACTATAGAGCCCTATCATGAAAATCAAGGCGGTCTGGTGTCCCTGCTCGGCAGCTTTGCGTACCCAATAGATGCCACAGTCTACATCCCTGGAGTCAAGACATTTTGCTATCTCCATTTGGGCCTCCATATCTCCCTTCCTGGCAGCATCGATATACTGGTCGTATTTCTGCTGGTTGACGGGTGGATATTTGGGAGCAACCTCCTGTGCTGCAACCATCATGGCTACAGTCAGGAATAACAGGGTGAGTAATAGTCTGTGTCTCATGTCTTGGCTATTCGTTTTTCAGGTTCTTGGTGTATATCCACAGGGCGATGCCCAGGACGAGGAGGATGGCGAAGAGGATGAGTTTCTGCGCCTTCTGCGAGGCTTCGAACGACATGTAGAGCCACGCAACGTCGAGCAGGAAGATGACGATGCCTCCACACAGGCAGATGGCGCCGGCCCTGAGCTTGTTGATGAGGGGAGCACCCTCGTGACCTTGGAACACCTCGCGGAATATGCCGCCCGTAACGATGACAGCACTCATGGCACAACCTGCCAGCACGAGATACCACAGCAGTTGCCGCTCCTCGCGCTCTTTCTTTTGTTGTTCGAGACGGTCCACCTGCTTGCGTACCTTCATGATCTGTGCTTTCGACGAGTCGGACATGTAGCTCATATAGATGGAGTCGAGGTTCATGTCTGCCTCCTGCGCCCTCATTCCCAAGGGCGCCAGCACCAACAGTAATAGCAGGAGAAGTTTCCTCATGGTGATATGTGCTTTGGCTTTAGTGTTCATCTCTGCCTGCAAAGATACGAATAATTTCTGAGATACGGAAAGAAACTTGTTTCTTTTTATAATAATGTGTATCAAGGCGGGAGGGTGGGAGTGTTAAATACAGTGAAAGATGTTGACAAAACGTTTCGCAGGAAGGGGCGCAAAGGTCTGGAGTCGGGGAGGGGTACGGCATTCTGGAAGAAAAGAATTAGTTTTGGTAAAGTGTTGGTGTTGAGGATGTTAGGCTTAGGATGCGTTCGAAGGCGCAGAAAGGGTACCGCAAACAGAGCAATGGAAAGGAAGAAAAGATCAGAAAAGAGGGCTTTTGAGGCCGATGAGGCGGGCTTTCGGGGGTTGTGAGAGTACGGATCGCGACCAACGAGGACTATTCTCGTTGATGACAAAGATAGTCTTCGTTGGCAACAAAGACTATCTTTGTTCGAAGCGAGGCGGTTTTTCACGAAAAAAGACCCCTGTTTCGAGCTAGAATGAGCCGTAAGGATGTGTTAAATTTCAACCATTTTCTTTGACAATAAAAGAGCTTTTCAGACTCGGAAAACAAGTTCGAAAAGCACCCCAAGGCGAAGGAAAAGGAAAAGAAAATACTATTTTCTTTGGCGTTTTGGGCTTTTTTTCGTAAATTTGCCCCTTGCTATGAATTATACGCTGAACTGCAACGGTCGACTGCTCTCGCTGGAAGAGCCTTGCGTGATGGGAATACTCAACGTCACGCCAGACTCGTTCTATGCCCAGAGCCGTGTGCAGACGGAGCGGGACATTGTGCTGCGAGCCCGACAGATACTGGACGAGGGAGGCAGTATCATCGACGTTGGAGCGTGCTCTACACGGCCCGACTCGACGCCCGCCAGTCAGGAGGAGGAGATGGAACGCCTGCGACTGGCCCTGGGCACCCTTCGTCGCGAAATGCCTGATGCCATCATCAGCGTCGATACCTTTCGGCCTGATGTGGCCCGCATGGCGGTCGAGGAGTATGGTGCTGACATGATTAATGATGTGGGGACCCCTACAAATCTCTCACCTGTGGACATGTTTCGCACGGTCAGCCGCTTGGGCGTACCTTATATATATATGTCCCGCAAGTCCACGATGACCGAGGTGCTGATGGACTGTGCCGAGGTGGTCAACACATTGCGCTCGATGGGACAGAAGGACATCATTCTCGACCCGGGGTTCGGCTTCGGCAAGACGGTGGAGCAGAACTACGAGGTGCTCCACGAACTGGAGCGCATGGAGATGCTGCACTTGCCCATTCTGGTGGGTGTTTCGCGTAAGTCTATGATATGGAAAACCTTAGGGTGCACACCTGACGAGGCCCTCAACGGTACGACGGTGCTCAACACCATTGCGCTGATGAAAGGTGCCTCAATATTGCGAGTTCACGACGTTCGCGAGGCCGTGGAGTGCGTGAAGATAGTAAATTGTTAATAGTAAAATAAAGATGTTTTTCGAATTCGGACTGAAGGATATCATCGACATCGTGCTGGTCGCCACCATGATGTACTACGTCTACCGACTCATGAAGGAGTCGCGGTCGCTGACGGTGTTCATGGGCATCATGATCTTCATCGTGCTGTGGCTCGTGGTGACGCAAGTGCTGGAGATGAGACTGCTGGGCAGCATCTTGGACAAAGTGGTCTCGGTAGGTGTTATCGGACTGGTTATCCTCTTCCAGGAGGACATCCGCAAGTTCCTCTACAACCTGGGCGGACACCAGCGCATGCAGACCCTGAGGCGCATCCTCTACAACAATGACAAGGACCAGAGCCGCGAGCAGCTGAAGTCGACCATCATGCCCATCGTGATGTCGTGTATGTCGATGAGCAAGAAGAAGGTAGGCGCCCTCATCGTTATTCAGCGTGCCACACCGTTGGACGACATTGTGGCAACTGGCGAGAACATCGACGCCAACATCAGTCAGCAGCTCATCGAGAACATCTTCTTCAAGAACTCGCCCCTGCACGACGGAGCGATGATCATTGCCAACCAGCGCATCCGTGCTGCAGGTTGCATCCTGCCCGTCTCGCACAGCCTCGACATCCCCAAGGAACTGGGTCTGCGCCACCGAGCAGCATTGGGCATCACCCACGAGAGCGACAGCATTGCCATCGTCGTCAGCGAAGAGACGGGCGGCATCAGCGTCGCCATCCATTCGAACTTCCAGTTGCGCCTCTCGGCCGAGAAGCTGGAGAGCATCCTGACCAAGGAGTTGGCATGAGGGGTGGGAAATCAGGAGCGAATAGTTAAAAAATAACAAGGCGGAAGCAAATTCTTCACTCTTCACTCTTCACTCTTCACTTTATTTCGTACCTTTGCAGACAATGTATATCTAAAACACTATTTAATACAAACAACACTATGGATTTATTAAGTCAAATCGTAGCGCGTGCTAAGGCAAACAAGCAGCGCATCGTGCTCCCCGAAGCTGAAGAGGAGCGCACCCTTTGTGCAGCCGACAGAGTGCTGGCTGACGACATTGCAGACCTCATTCTCATCGGTAACCCCGCTAAGGTTCACGCCCTCGCTAAGGAGAAGGGCCTGACCCACATCGACAAGGCTACCCTCATCGACCCCGAGAACTACGAGCGTAGCGAGGAACTGGCCGAGAAGCTGGCTGAGATCCGCAAGTCGAAGGGTATGACCATCGAGGAAGCCCGTAAGCTGGTGAAGAATCCCCTGTACCTGGGCTGTATGATTATCAAGACCGAAGGTGCCGACGGACAGATTTCCGGAGCCCTCTCAACGACTGGCGACACCCTGCGTCCTGCCCTGCAGATTATCAAGTGTGCTCCTGGCATCACCTGCGTCAGCGGTGGTATGCTGCTCATCTCGAAGCAGAAGCAGTATGGCGAGGACGGTGTGCTGGTAGTCGGCGACGTTGCCGTAACACCGATGCCCGATGCTGCACAGCTCTCTCAGATTGCCGTCTGCACCGCTCAGACCGCTAAGTCGGTGGCTGGCTTTGCCGATCCCCGTGTGGCTATGCTGAGCTTCTCTACCAAGGGCTCTGCCAAGCATGAGGTCGTCGACAAGGTCATCGAGGCTACTCGTCTGGCCAAGGAGATTGACCCCGCCCTGAAGATTGACGGCGAGCTGCAGGCTGATGCCGCTCTCGTTCCCTCGGTAGGTTCCAAGAAGGCTCCCGGCTCCGACATTGCCGGCAAGGCCAACGTGCTCGTATTCCCCAACCTTGAGGTGGGTAACATCGGCTATAAGCTCGTCCAGCGCCTGGGCGACGCCATCGCCATCGGCCCCATCCTGCAGGGTATTGCACGTCCCGTCAACGACCTCAGCCGCGGCTGTTCTGTCGACGATGTCTACTACATGGTAGCCATCACCGCCTGCCAGGCTATGGATGCTAAGAAGTAATTAAAACTAAAAAGGTTTATGAAGATATTAGTATTGAACTGTGGTTCGTCCTCTATCAAGTACGCTCTGTACAACATGGACGACAAGAGTGTGATGACCAGTGGCGGTGCTGAGCGCGTAGGCTTGGACGGTGCTTTCGTAAAGGTAAAGCTTGCCAATGGTGAGAAGAAGCAGATTATGCACGACATCCCTGAGCACACAGAGGGTGTGAAGTTCATCTTCTCGCTGCTGACCGACCCCGAGATTGGTGTCATCAAGGATCTGAAGGAAATCGACGCCGTAGGTCACCGCATGGTGCACGGAGGTGAGAAGTTCAACAAGTCGGTACTGTTGACCGACGAGGTGCTCGAGGCCTTCGAGGCCGTCAGCGACCTGGCTCCTCTGCACAACCCCGCTAACCTGAAAGGTGTCAATGCTGTGAAGGAGCTGATGCCTGGTCTGCCCCAGGTGGGTGTGTTTGACACCGCCTTCCACCAGACCATGCCTGCTAAGGCTTATATGTACGCCATCCCCTACGAGCTCTACAAGGAGTATGGCGTTCGCCGCTATGGCTTCCACGGTACCTCTCACCGCTATGTCAGCGCCCGCGCCCTGGAGTTCCTGGGCATGAAGCCCGAGGGCACGAAGGTCATCACCTGTCACGTGGGTAACGGTGGCTCTATCGCTGCTGTCGTCGATGGCAAGTGCGTAGACACCTCAATGGGTCTCACCCCGCTGGAGGGTCTCGTCATGGGTACCCGCTCTGGCGACATCGACGGTGGTGCTGTCACCTTCATCCAGAAGAAGCTGGGTCTCGATGCCGACGGCATGTCTAACCTCCTGAACAAGAAGAGTGGTGTGGCCGGTATTACTGGTGGCAGCTCTGATATGCGCGACGTGGAGAATGCTGCCAAGGCTGGCGACAAGCGCGCCCAGCTGGCTCAGGATATGTACTTCTATCGTATTAAGAAGTATATCGGTGCCTATGCTGCTGCTATGGGTGGCGTCGACGTCATCGTCTTCACCGCTGGCGTTGGTGAGAACCAGCTCAGCATGCGCTCTGAGGTCTGCAAGGGTCTGGAGTTCCTCGGTGTGAAGTTCGACGAGTCGAAGAACACCAAGCGCGGCGAGGAGTGCATCATCTCTGCTGACGATTCAAAGGTAAAGGTTGTCGTCATCCCCACCGACGAGGAGCTGATGATTGCAACAGACACCATGAACCTGCTGTAATACATAGATTGTATATATGCAAAAACTCAAAGACAAAGAAATGGGTGGTGAACGTCCTCTGTTCGCCACCCATGACTTACAATTAGAGAATATCACCATCACCGATGGTGAGTCGGCCATCAAGCAATGCCAGAACATGGAGGCGCGCCATTGCCGCTTCTATGGCAAGTACCCTTGGTGGCACGTTGACGGAGCACTCGTAGAGGACTGCTATTTCGCCGAGGGATCGCGTTCGGCCATCTGGTATTCTAACGACTTCGTCATGCGCCGCTGTCGTATCGACGGTCCTAAGTTCTTCCGCGAGATGCGCAACGTCGAGCTGGAGAACGTCAACATCATGGATGCCGACGAGACCTTCTGGAAGATTGACGGCCTGCGACTGAAGAACGTCACCCTGCATGGCGGCACCTATCCGTTTATGTTCTCCAAGAACATCTATGTTGACGGAATGGACAGCGATGCGAAGTATGTGTTCCAGTACTGCAAGAATGTGGAGGTTCACCACGCCAAGATTATGACGAAGGACTCCTTCTGGGAGTGCGAGAATGTCACCATCTACGACTCCGACCTTGACGGCGAGTATCTGGCCTGGCACTCGAAGAACGTGCGACTGGTCAATTGCCACCTCAACGGCGAGCAGCTGCTGTGCTATACGGACAACCTCGTGCTCGAGAACTGCACCTTCGACAAATCGTGCGACCGTGTCTTCGAGTACTCTACCGTCCAGGCAGACATCCGCGGACATATCGAGAACATCAAGAACCCCACCAGTGGGCATATCGTTGCCGACAGCATCGGTTCCATTACCATCGACGAGAACGTGCGCCAGCCCAACGACTGTGTGATAGAGATTAGGAAATGAAATACAACTTCGACGAGCGGATAGAGCGCAGAGGCACCCATTGTGTCAAGTGGGATGAGAGCCCAGCCACCGTTCCCGCTTCTTCTCCAGCAGCCACTATTCCCGCTGCTTCTCCAGCGGGTCTCATCCCCCTGTGGGTCGCCGACATGGACTTCGCCGTGGCTCCGGCCATTCAGCAGGCTGTCCGCCAGCGTGCCGAGCACCCCGTCTTCGCCTACACCTTGGTAGAGGACGACTACTACGACGCCGTCATCGCGTGGTTCAGGCGTCGTCACCATTGGGACATCTCGCGCGAACATATCTTATATACTACTGGTGTCGTACCGGCCCTGTCGTGTGCCATCAAGGCGATCACCATGCCCGGCGAGAAGGTGCTCATGCTGTCGCCTGACTACAACTGCTTCTTCTCCTCCATCCGCAACAACGGCTGCGAGGTTCTCGAGAGTGTGCTGCGGTTCAGCCACAGCAATGCCAGTGACAACAACCAGCAGCCTGTTGCCGGCCGCTTCGAGGTCGATTGGCAGGACTTCGAGCAATGCTGTGCCGACGAGAAGACTACCGCCTTCGTGCTGTGTAACCCTCACAACCCCACGGGGCGCGTCTGGACTCGTGAGGAACTGCAGCGCATGAGCGACATCTGTCGTCGTCATCATGTTGCCATCATCAGCGACGAGATACACGGCGAACTCATCATGCCAGGTAATACGTTTTGTCCGATGGGAACCGTCGATGCCGATGCCGTCATCCTTAACTCCCCGTCGAAGTCGTTCAATACAGCAGGTCTTCAGATTGCCAACATCATCTGCCGCGATGCCGACGTGCGTCGCCGCATCAATCGCGCCATCAATATCAACGAGGTGTGCGACGTCAATCCCTTCGGTCCGGTGGCACTCATCGCTGCCTACAACGACAGCGAAGACTGGATAGACGAGCTCAACGAATACCTCTGGGCCAACTATACTGTGCTTTGCGATTTTGTCGCAAAGCATATCCCCGGTTGGAAGGTGATGCCCCTGGAAGGCACATACCTGATATGGGTAGATGTCAGCGCCTGCTTGGAGCGCGATACTGCGTATGGCGATTCCGTCGCCACCTACTGCGAGCACTTGCTTCGCGAAGCAAAGGTTTGGCTTAACCCCGGCACCATGTATGGCCAGGAAAGCGGCAAGGGCTACCTCCGCATCAATATGGCCTGTCCTCGCAGTACATTATTAGAAGCGCTTAATAGAATCAAGAATTATGAAACCAAGAAATGAAGTCAACGCATGGTCCGTTACCTGGGGTGTCCTCATGGCCGTGCTTTTTTCAGCCGCTGCCGCCTACCTCGGACTGAAGGTAGGTCAGGTCTTCGAGGCGGCCATTCCTATTGCCATTATCGCCGTTGGCGTGTCGACCGCTGCCAAGCGTAGCAATGCCCTGAAGGAAAACGTAATCATTCAGAGCATCGGTGCCTGCTCGGGGGCCGTGGTGGCTGGTGCCATCTTTACGTTGCCGGCTATCTACATCCTGCAGGCCAAGTATCCCGATATGTCGGCAGACTTCCTGAAGATATTTATCGCCTCGCTGCTGGGCGGTGTGTTAGGCATCCTGTTCCTCATTCCCTTCCGCCGTTACTTTGTGGAGGCTCCGCAGGAGCAGTTCCCCTTCCCCGAGGCCACCGCTACCACCCAGGTGCTGAAGAGCGGCGATGCCGCCGCTAATGTCGGTGACACTTCTGCCACCACTCCCGCCACCACTCCCGAAGGTTCTCCTTCGGGTACTACAGCCTCTTCTCAGGCCAAGCCGCTGCTCATCGCAGGTCTTGTCGGCGGTCTATACGACTTCATCGTTGCCACCTTCGGCTGGTGGAACGAGAACGTCACCTCCCGCATGATTCCCGGTGGTGATGATTTGGCCGACAAGGCCAAGTTGGTACTCAAGAACAATACCAGCGCTGCCGTGTTAGGCTTAGGTTATATCATTGGTTTCCGCTATGCACTCATCATCACGTTAGGCTCGCTGTTCGTATGGTGGATTGTCGTGCCTGGAATGGCGCTGCTTTTTCCCACGGAGGTGCTGAACCAATGGACACCGACCATTACGTCGGCTGTCGGCGATATGTCACCTGAGGAAATCTTCAAGCACTATGGCAAGTCCATCGGTATTGGTGCTATCGCTATGGCGGGCATTATCGGTATCATTCGTTCGTGGGGTGTCATCAAGAGTGCCGTAGGCTTAGCGACGAAAGGAGCAGATGCCGGCAGCGCCGATACTGTGTCCAACGGTTCCGCTGCTGGAATGCAGGACCTGCCCTTCCGCTTCGTGGCCATTGCCGCTATCGTAACATTGCTCATCACCTTCCTCTTCTTCTGGTTTGGTGTCATGGACGGCAACCTGTTGTTTGCCCTCGTGGCTATCATCCTGACGGCGGTGATTGCTTTCCTTTTTACGACTGTCGCAGCCAATGCCATCGCCATTGTTGGCTCCAACCCTGTCAGTGGTATGACGTTGATGACGCTCATCTTGGCGTCCGTCGTCATGGTGGCAGTAGGACTGAAGGGCGTTAGCGGCATGGTGGCAGCGCTGATTATGGGAGGTGTCGTCTGTACGGCATTGTCTATGGCTGGCTCGTTCATTACCGACCTGAAGATAGGTTACTGGTTAGGTACGCAGCCGAAGAAACAGGAGACGTGGAAGTTCCTTGGTACCTTGGTGAGTGCTGCCACGGTGGGTGGCGTTATGATGCTGCTCAACGAGACCTATGGCTTTGCCTCTGGCACGCTGGCTGCTCCTCAAGCTAATGCGATGGCTGCTGTTATCGATCCGCTGATGAATGGTGTCGGTGCTCCTTGGCTGCTTTACGCCATCGGTGCCGTGCTGGCCGTTGTGCTGACGTTCTGCAAAGTACCTGCCCTGCCGTTTGCTTTGGGTATGTTCATCCCCTTGGAACTCAACGTGCCGCTGGTCATTGGCGGTGCCGTCAACTGGTATGTGACGAGCCATTCAAAGAATAAGGAAGTAAACGATGCGCGTGGCGAGAAAGGCAACCTCATTGCCTCCGGCTTCATTGCCGGTGGGGCGTTGATGGGTGTCGTCAGTGCCCTTCTGCGCTTTGGTGGCATACAGTTCGACTACAGCGCCTGGTGGGCTAATCCGCTGTCAGAGCTTTGCTCGTTGGTAGCCTATATCTTGCTGATTATCTACTTCGTCAAGGCGACCAAGCCTGCTAAGGTGTAAATGCCGCTAAGGCGTTTAGGTCATCACCTCTGCTAACTGAGCAGGTGGTAGGTGCCGCCGGCCAATGGTCGCACAACGCCTTTCATCTCCAAGGAGAAGAGTAGGGCAGTCAGTTGTCCCATCGGCAGATTGGTCTTGACGCTGATCAAATTCAATTGTAAGTCGTTAGTCTGTTGCAACAGGTTAACGACTTTTCTTTCGTCGTCTGTCAGGTCGGGGAAGAGTTGGCGCTCCACGGCTTCTGGCTTGCTGCTTTGCGGCTGCCAGCCCATGCTTTCCATGAAGTCGGCAGCACTGGTGATGAGTGCTGCGGTGTTGTTGCGAATGGCCTTGTTGCAGCCTTCCGAGTAGGGTTGCCCTACCGCCCCGGGGAAGGCAAAGACGTCACGGCCATACTCCTGGGCAATACGACAGGTGATGAGACCTCCACCCTTGAAGGCGCTCTCTACCAGGATGGTGGCATCAGAGATGCCTGCTACGATGCGGTTGCGCTGTCTGAAGTTGTTGGGCATGGCCTCTGTCTGCGACATATATTCCGTCAGCAGTCCTCCTCGGCGTACCATCTCTGCGGCGGTGTCGCGATGGGCATAGGGATATATCTGGTCTAGTCCGTGAGCCAGGACACCAACCGTCTCATAGCCTTGCTGCATGGCGTTGCGGTGAGCACAGATGTCGATGCCATAGGCTAGTCCGCTGACCACAAGCACTTGCGGGAGTTGCTGCCGAAGGTCGTTCAAGAAACGACGCACCAAGTCTTGACCGTACTGGGTACAGTGGCGCGTTCCTACGATATTGATGATGCGTTGTTGGTTGAGATCTGACGAACCTCTATAATATAATAAGATAGGAGCGTCAGGACACGGACGAAGCCGTTGTGGATAGTCTTCGTCGTTCAGCGTGAGGGCACGGATGCCGCCCTTCTCGATGAACTCCATCTCGGCTGCTGCCCGGCGCAATGCGTCGTCCCAATGCTTGAGCGATTCCCGGAGTTGCGGTGTTGTATCGGGCACGGCATCGCCGATATGGTTGCGGTGTTCATAGACGGCCTGACTGCTACCCAGTGTCTGGTAGAGCAACAGGGCAATCTGCTGGTTAAAGCCCGTCATGCGGGTTAGGGCGATGGTGTAGTATATCTCTTCGCTGCTCATCATGAATTAAAACTAAGTGCTACAGGTAAGGTGCAAAGGCGCGGTCGTAGTCCTCGCTTTCAGCCAGTCGGCCGTTGACGAGGCACACTAGCATAATTTTGCCACGGAAGCACATGGTCTCATCGCTGGCGCGGAAGATGTCTTGGTGGAAGATGTACTTGAAGCCGTCCTTCTCCAGCCATAGGCGTGAGATGAACTCGTCGTCGCAGCGCAGCGGTGCCTTGTATTCCAATTGCATTCGTGCCACCACGGCGTCGACACCCTTCTCGTGCATCTGGGCAAAGCTCAGGCCGCACTCCTTCAGGAACAGGTGGCGGGTGTGTTCGGTGTAATGAAGATAGTTGGCATTGTTGACGATGCCCTCGATGTCGCACTCGTAGTCGCGAACTTCCATGCGGGCTTCAAAGACGTATTTGCTCATAGTTGTTGTATTGTTGTTGCGTTATTTTGTTCTTTTGTTATTTCGATATCTCGTTATTTCGAGGCGTTGTCCCTCTTTAAATACTCGTAGCCGATGCGGCAGCGCAGGCAGTCGCGCTTGTCGCAGTATTCGCGCTTCAGTTGTATCAGGGCCTGTGAGTCGCCTGCTGTCTCGACGTCTAAGCCGCACTCCTGCCACATGCGGATGATGTGGTTCTGCTCGGCCTTCAGTTGTTCCAGGAAGTCGAAGGCGCGGTCGCACAACTCTTCCTTCAGCGTATGGCGACCATAGGCGAAGAGCATGGGAATGCAGGTATTGATGATAAGCAGGTTAATGGAGCCTGGCGACAGGCGTTTGCTGTTGCGGATGCTTTCCGAACCAAAGGTGTAGTGAGTTTCCCAGTAGGGAGTTACCTGTGTGTGCAACATATCGGCTAACGATACCATATCGTGACAGTCGACCAACGCCGATAGTGAGGCCCTCCGTTCGTAGTAGAGGTTAGCCAACTGTGAGATGCGGATATGGGGGAAGTTCTGCGGGCGCAGTCTCAGAAAGCGCCATCGGCTGGCATCCATCGGTTGTAGTGAGAACTTATGCGCCAGATACTGGTATTCGTTGCGCAGTTTGGCAAAATAACCTTCGTTGAGAGCATCCTTCTGGTATCGCTCGGGGATGGTGTTAAGCTCCAGCAGACCGGCCTGTCCTAAGAAGATGGCCTCAATCTGGAACAGGTCGTCGCGGTGCTTGCCTACAGCCTGCAGGGGAATGTGGCGAGCCCACTCCTCAAAGGCGTCGCCATTGATGCCGAAGCCATAGTTGCGGGCTAGCGTCATGAAGTAGGCATCCTCCCATGAGCCGCCAGTCTGTTTGACGCGCTGTTCAATGGCAATGGTCTTCTGTTCCAGTCGTTCTGTCTGCAGGGCGGCCATCCATGAATGAACGGTCAGGCGTGTCAGCTGTGGAATGATGCGATAGCAGGGCGGATAGGCATCGGTGCGCAGCAGTTCCTCGTAGTTGTCGTGAACAGACTGAGGAACCTCCAGTAGCATCTGCGGTACGAAGTTTCCCTCCTGAGTCTGTACCTCGCGGTCGGCAACACCCACCACATGCAGCACCACATTATTATAATGTACGTCGGTCTGGTGCCCGTGGAGATACCAGTCGCTCGACTTGTCGTGTATCTCCACATTACCCACCCATAGCGTGCCTCCTATCTTGACCTTGGCATTGAAGAAGTCAGGCCCGCTGTTGCGGTTGTGCAGTCCAGGGTCAACCACCTCCACGGGTCGGCCGTCTGTTGTCTGCAACCCCTCTAAGGGCCACATCTTATGTTTCCAGCAGTAGTGCAGTAGTTGTTCCATGGTTTTTAGCGTATTCCTTATTCTTACTATAGACCGTTTATCCGGCCTTGATAATCTTGAAGAGCTTGTCACTGGGACGTACCTTTTCCGGGACCTTGATAGAGACACGGGTGCCCTGCTGGGCCGTCTCGATGCTGGAGGTATCGTCGTGAATCTCGTCAACGGTGACATAGAGTGCGCCAGTTGTCGGACCGGTGATAAGCATCTTGTCGCCGACTGCAAAAGTGTCAGCTTCGACGGTAAATTCGGCAACGCCCAGTTTGGAGAAGTACTTCACGCCCTTGCCAATGTACTGCTTACGCTCGGTGGCGTTCGAACCATAGTTAGAGTTCCACTCGCCCAACAGTTGCCCTTGATAGTAACCATCCCAGAAGCCTCGGTTGAAGACGGTGGCCAGTCGCTCGTCCCATGCGTCTTTCTTCTCTTCCGTAAAGGTGTTGTCCAATACACTTTGAATCGCCTCCTTATAGCATTGTACCACCGTGAGCACGTATTCGGGGCCTCGTGCTCGGCCTTCAATCTTGAAGACACGGACGCCAGCCTGCATCATCTTGTCGATGAAGCGGATGGTTTTCAAGTCCTTGGGTGACATGATGTATTTGTTGTCAATCTCCAGTTCGGTGCCTGTCTCGCGGTCGGTGACGACATATGAACGGCGGCAAATCTGCATGCAGGCACCGCGGTTGGCTGAGCGTCCTGTGTTGTCCAGACTCATGTAGCATTTGCCGCTAACGGCCATGCACAACGCTCCGTGGCAGAACATCTCAATGCGTACCAGCTGTCCCGAGGGGCCGCAAATGTGCTGTTTCTCTATCTGGCGATAGATGTCGGCCACCTGCTGCATATTCAGTTCGCGGGCCAGCACAACGACATCGGCAAACTGGGCATAGAAGCGCAGGGCCTCGACGTTCGAGATGTTAAGCTGGGTGGAGAGGTGAACCTCCATGCCCCGCTGTCGGCAGTAGGTCATGACGGCAATGTCGCAAGCGATGACAGCCGTGATATGTGCCTCGACGGCAGCGTCGACAATCTGGTGCATCGTCTCGATGTCCTCACCATAGATGATGGTGTTGACCGTGAGGTATGTCTTCACGCCACAGGCATTACACTGTGCGGCAATGTCGCGCAGGTCGTCAATGGTGAAGTGGTTGGCCGAGTGTGACCGCATGTTCAGTTGCTCCACGCCGAAGTAGACCGAGTCTGCTCCAGCCTTCAAGGCGGCTGCCAGCGAGTCGCGGCTGCCTACCGGCGCCATAATTTCAAAGTCGTGTATATGGTTCATTTCTTATGTCGATATGTTGTTATTTCGATATGCCGAGGTGTTGTTATTTCTGGCGGCTGGCATCCAGTCGGAGGAAGATAAACAGCAGGATGGTGAATCCCCATAGCGAGGAACCGCCATAGCTAAAGAAGGGTAGTGGAATGCCGATCACCGGTGTCAGTCCAAGTACCATGCCTACATTGATGAAGACATGGAAGAGGAAAATGCTCAGCACGCAGTATCCGTAGATGCGTCCGAAGTGGAACGGTTGTCGTTCGGACAGATAGATTAATCGCCAAATGAGTAACAGGAAGAGCACCAATACACCTGCTGAACCCACAAAGCCTTCTTCCTCACCGACGGTGCAGAAGATGAAGTCGGTGTCCTGTTCAGGTACGAACTTCAGCTTTGTCTGGGTGCCGTTGAGGAATCCTTTGCCTTCCAATCCACCGGAGCCAATGGCAATCTCCGACTGGTGAACGTTGTAGCCCGCTCCTCGCAAGTCTTCGTCCAGTCCCAGCAGAACGTTGATGCGTGATCGCTGGTGGGGCTCCATGACTTCCTGCATAATATAGTCGGCACCATAATAGAACAAGGTGGAGCCTATTGCAAAGAGGGCAATGAAGTAGTAATGGTGGAGTCGCGACCCCAGTCCCTCCCAAATGAGATAGCCTATCAGGGCGACGACCAGTGCCAGTTGAATATAGGAGATGTTGAAGGGAATGGTCAATAGCGGTAGTGACAGCAGGGTGATGCCCAGCGAACCAAGCAGCAGGCGACAGGCGATGCGACGGTTGCAGTAGACCCATACCATGCCGATGGAGAACAGCTGCACGAGCAGTAGCACAGCAAACTTGCCCACAGCGGTGGGCGAGGAGCCTATATAGACTTCGGCATAGCGGATGCCCACGACGAAGTAGATCACCATCGCGACACCTGTAAAGAGAATGCTACCAGGCATGCCTTCACGGTAGAACATGAGGAAAAAGGAGAAGTACACCAACGCTGAACCCGTTTCACGCTGCAAGACAATGAACGTCATGGGTAGTAAGATGATGAGCAGGGTGGCGGCAAAGTGCTTCCACTGTTGGATGTTATAGCCGTAGGTGGACATGAACTTCGCCAGCGCCAATGCCGTCGCGAACTTGGCAAACTCAGCCGGTTGTATGCGTAAAGGTCCCAATACTAACCATGACCGGGAGCCTTTGATGCTGTGGGGATTGAAGATGGTGGCAAAGAGCAGTATCAATAGCAATCCGTATAGGATGTAGGCGAAGGTGTCGTAGAAGCGGTCGTCGAGCATGACGATGACGAAACCCAGCATGATGCTGGTGCCTATCCACACAATCTGCATACCGCTACGGGTGGAAAGGCTGAAGATGTCGGTGTCGCCGTAAGAGTAGCTTGCTCCGCAGACGCTGATCCATCCGAAGGACAGCAGGGCCATGTAGATGATGATGGTCCACCAGTCAATGTTGCGCAGAACGCTCTGCTGCCGTCCCTTATCTGCTTGTAGTGCCATAGGAGATGTGTCTGTTTTGCAAAGCGGTAGCCTTCTGTTCCGAGGCTTCCGACAGTTTGCCGTGAATAAACTGTTCCATGATGAGGCCGCCGATAGGTACGCCAAAGGTAGCACCCCAGCCGCCGTTCTCCACATAGACTGCGACAGCTATCTTGGGATTGTCCATCGGTGCAAAGCCCATGAATACGGAGTGGTCATGCCCACGGTTTTGGGCCGTACCCGTCTTGCCGCAGGCCATAAAGTCATATCTGGCCAGTTCGTGGCAGGTGCCTCCCAGTGCGGAGGCTCTCATACCCTGTGCCACGTAGTCGTAGGCCTCGCGGGTGGCCATGGTGTATCGCTTCTGGGTGTAGATGGAGTCCAGCTTTTCACCCTGGATTTTCTTGACTACATGGGGCGTGATGAACCAACCACGGTTGGCGATGGTTGCTCCCAGGTTGGCAATTTGCAACGGCGTGGCATTGACCTCACCCTGTCCGATGGCAATAGAGATGATGGTGAGTCCGTTCCAGGACCCCTTGTAGGCCTTGTCGTAGAATTCGGCATTGGGTATGAGTCCGCGCTTCTCGCCAGGCAGGTCGATACCCAAGCGGTAACCGAAGCCCATCGATACCATGTAGTCGCGCCAGGTGTTCATGGCTTGCTGGACGCTGCCGTATTTCTTGTTGCCAATCATATAGTAGAGACCCCAGCAGAAGTAGCCGTTGCACGATGTCGAGAGGGCCGGTATCAAGGGAAGGGGTGAGGCGTGACCGTGACAGCCTACGTGCAGTCCTTTGTAGTTGAAACCGTGACTGCAAGGATAGGAGGTATGTGTGGGGTGTATGATTCCTTCCGTCATAAATGTCAGCCCCTGCGTGGTCTTAAAGGTAGAGCCCGGCGGGTATTGTCCCATGATGCTACGGTTTAGCAGCGGCTTCCACACGTTCTCGCTGAGCATGCGGTGACTCTTGGAACGCTGACGGCCGACCATCATGCGTGGGTCGTAGCTGGGTGATGATACCATGCAGAGCACTTCGCCCGTCGAAGGCTCAATAGCGACGATACTGCCAATCTTGCCCTCCATCAGTCGTTCGCCCAGCGCTTGCAGGTTGGCATCCAAACCTAACGTCAGGTTTTTGCCTGCTACGGGTCGACGGTCGAACTTGCCGCCCTGATAGCGACCCTGCACACGACCGTGAGCATCGCGCAGCAGAATCTGCATACCCTTCTCACCGCGTAGCTGTTTTTCGTAGCTGCGCTCAACGCCTAATTTCCCGATGTAGTCGCCCGGCTGGTAGTACTCGTCCTCCTCAATGTCAGCAGGTGACACCTCGGCCACATCGCCAAGGACATGGGCGGCGAAAGGATAGTGATACTGTCGGATGGCGCGTCGCTGGATATAGAAACCGGGGAAGTTGAACATCTTCTCCTGGAAGACGCTGAAGTCTTCCTCGGATAGCTGACTCATGAAGAGTTGCTGGGTGAAGCGTGAGTAGCCGGGGTTCTTGTTGCGATCCTTGATGGTAGACATACGCCGGTCGAATTCCTCGCGGGTGATGTTCAGTACTTCGCAGAGGCTGAGCGTGTCCAGATGGTCCTTGGCTTCGTTCATCACCACCATGATGTCGTAAGCCGGCTGGTTGTACACCAGCAGTTTGCCGTTGCGGTCAGTGATGACGCCACGCGACGGATATTCTATCTTTTTTAGGAAGGCATTGGAGTCAGCACTCTTCTTGTAGTCGTCACTGGTAATCTGGAGGGTAAAGAGGCGGATGATGTAGATGACAACAATCAGTGCAGCTACACCGGCAATGACAAAGCGTCTGTAATCCAGCTCATGGTCTTTCATGTCGTTTACCCTCTTTTAGCTTTCATTTCTTCTTGGCAATCTCAAAGGTAAAGATGAGAGCCACGGTCAGCAGGGTACTTCCCACCACGCAGAGAAGCCAGTGGAGGGCGTTGAAGAAAGAGAAGTGCTCCAGCGTAAAGAATAACACGCAATAGACGAACACCATCGGTATGACGTAGTTGGAGTATCTCATTGTTCCAAAGGTCTTCAGCGTAGGCCGAAGGTCCTCTGGTGAGTCGTGGGGAATAAACAGTTCCAGATAATAGGGTTGTATGGCTGCTATGACGGTGAGTGACGCAGCTGCCACACCTGGCGTGTTGAAGAAGATGTCGACCAGCAGTCCCATGCTGAAGCTCCACAATAGGAGTGCCCATTTAGGGTGGTTGCGAGGGAACTGGAGGACGAAGTAGACATACAGCAGCGGTGTGGCCACACCGAACAAGTGGATGCGTCCCAGCACAATGACTTGTGCCAGAAAGAATATCAGGAACCATCCAAACTGTTTCAGCGTATCTGTAGTCATAGCGTAAACTTCTTATTCTTATTTCTCACCTCTCACTTCTTACCTCTGATCTTACTCCTTCACGTTCAGTTTCAGGGAGTCCCTGGCCGACTGAATGATGCGTAGCTGCTCCTCGATAGCGGGGTCGTTGAAGACAAAGACATCGCGCAGTCTGCCGAAGTCAGTAGACAGTCGCACCTTGAGCTTGTACGACAAGCCATCGCTGGAGTTGTACACCTCGTCGATACGTCCCACCAGCACACCAGCAGGGAAAATGCTGGAGTAGCCGTTGGTCTCCACCCAGTCGCCCCTCTTGAAACGGGCGTGGCGGGGGATGTCCTCCACAAAGGCATAGCCGGCATCACCGCCATACCACCGCAGCACACCAAAGTATCCGTGGCCACGGATGGCGCAGCTGATGCGCGACGAATGGCTGTTGAGCACCGAGATGACTACGGCGTAATGGTCGGTGGTGAGGTAAACCACACCGACAACGCCCATGCCACAGGCAACGCCCATGCCCACCTTGACGCCGTCGGCCTCACCGCGGTCAATGGTAATGAGGTTATCCACACGGTCTAGCTCGTTGCTGACGACTTTGGCAGGAATCAACTGATACCGGCTGAGGAATTGCAGTCCCTCGCGCTCCTGCCGACTGGTGGTGTCTGTCTTCTCGGCATAGAGTCGGCGCAACTGAGCGAGCTGACGCTCCATATAGAAGTTGCGAAGCGTCAGTTCCTCGTTGGCTTTTCTCATGGAGACATAGGACTCCAATGACGACCTCCATTTGTAGATATTCCCTGCCACCACGTTAGCCGACGAGAGCCAGGCGCTGTTCTGATACGAATTGTATTGGAACAGCAGCACCAGACTGACGGCTTCCAGAACCACGAACAAAAGCCAGTGGTAGTGACGTTGTAGAAACTCCAGGAGGTTGTGCATGTAATCCTCTTACCTCTTTGTAATTGTTTATCGCATCAGGAAGGTGAAGCGATCTACGTTCTTCAGTGCAATGCCTGCGCCCTTGGCCACAGAGTGCAACGGGTCTTCGGCAATGTGGAACGGGATGTTGATTTTCTCTTCCAGTCGACGGTCCAGACCGCGCAGCAGGGCACCGCCACCAGCCA